>Ga0181568_10000566_pt1 | contig 33191 bp, 37 predicted proteins | sample 101ome_20_FD_133758 | JGI IMG/M metagenome (GOLD analysis project Ga0181568, IMG submission 133758) | Coastal salt marsh microbial communities from the Groves Creek Marsh, Skidaway Island, Georgia - 101404AT metaG (megahit assembly) | ecosystem: Environmental > Aquatic > Marine > Intertidal...
ATGATGTGGATGAGGCGATTCATGCTAAGTGGAAAACAAAGGCGATGGGTGGGACTCTTTTAGAGGTGCAGGGGTTGGAACATACAAGAGGAATCACCATATACGAATACGGAATTGACACAAAGGAATCATTTTTTGCTTTGATGGACTACATATCCAATTTGCTTTTTCCTCATAGCGGTATCATCAATAGGGGACACGGTTTCAAAACACATTCTGTGCGAACTGTTGATTTGGGAAATCGCTTAGATGCTTTTCATCCCTTTAGGAAGAACTATGATGTTGAACGCAGAATAAAGAATGCGAGACTGTATTTCCGAAATCTGTATGAAAACCAATGAGTTCATATAGTATGAAAAATTATGTTAAATCGCAAAACTGCAAAAATGGAAGTGAAATAATGGCAATGCGAAGTCAAATCTATGAATGGACAAATCTCGCCCCAAGTGGCTCAACCTCAACTCTTTTCCGACGCTCAAGTGATATTGTCGTCGGTCTCACTTCGGGAACGACTGTTTCCGTGTTCGTTGGTGGAACGGGTTACAACATTACAAAACCTGCGGAAACCACCGCTACGCAATTCGTTGTGATTGAGGATGTCGCTTGTACTCCTGACAACGGTGCCGACTCGGATGGAAACAATGGTGGCTATACGCAAATCCGTATTAACACCACGAATTATTTCCAAAATCCCGATGTGACTCAACAAGACGGTATTCCCGGTCTTGCTTCCCCATACCCTCGCGGTGTCAACAACTTCTTGAAGACCTTTGACCTTTACCCCGACATCTATGTGTTGCCCGGTCAAGTTTGGGATGTTCTTTACACCCAAGGAACGCAAACCCTCACCGCCGCAGAAGTTGACGACTGTGTTGCGGTATTCTGTAAGTACACACTCTATGACGGACCCGACGCTTTGATTGCGAACAAGTTGTTGGAACTCGGTATCACCGTGAATCCAAACAATGTTGATTGGTACAAGCGAACCCTCATTGAGCAACAATCCGCCGCTACTGTTGGAGGTTCTGCCTAATCATCGTAGCGCGGTGAAAAAACAAAACAAAAAATGGAGATGAAAAATATGGCAATGCGAAGTCAATTGTATGAATGGATAGCGAATGCGACCTTTACCCCCGATACGACCTCAAGTATCTTTATCGGTGGAACGGGAAACAACATTACGAAACCTGCGGAAACCACCGCGACTCAATTTGTGGTCATTGAACAGGTTGCATCAACGGGAACTACGCCCGGCAACTACAAGGCGTTGGCGACGACGGGTATTCAACTGTATACTCAAATCCGAATCAACACCACGGATTATTTCCTTGACCCTGACAACAAGCCCAACGACGGTATTCCGGGTGCGGCAAGCCCATACCCACGAACTTTGACGCTTCAGCCATCGTTCACGCTATACCCCGATGTGTATGTGTTGCCCGGTCAAGTGTTTGACATCCTCGCAACCAACCGTTCGCTTTCAAACGGTAACAGCCCACAGATGCGTTGCTTCTGTAAGTACACGCTCTATGACGGACCCGACGCTCTCATCGCAAACAAACTCTTGGAACTCGGTATCTCCGTGTCCCCTGCGAATGTGGATTGGTACAAGCGTTCCCTCATCAGCCAACAATCTGCGGTTGTTGCTTGAAGCGGTTCGGCATCACGAAGCCCACGGACAAACCCGAAAGGGTGAGCCTCGCGGACGATGATTGATTGCGAATGTGCTTGAGAGTACGCTTTGTATTGTGGTCTTGAACCATATGGGATGGCGTTTTCTTTAAACTGCCGTGACATCGCATTTCTGTTTTCAGTCATGCGTTTTTTTTCATGTGACGAAAGATTGGTCAACAATGCAGAATACTTTCAAAATCCCGATGGTAATTATCGTTAATGAATGGTGAAAAGGCAAAAATGAAATCAAAAACAACATTGAATGAGTTCATATAGTAAAAGCGACACATGGGATTGGTTAATATGGCTATGCGAAGTCAAATCTATGAATGGACAAATCTCGCCCCAAGTGGCACAGGCTCAACTCTTTTCCGAAGGTCAACGGACACTTCCGTTGCTCTCGCTTCGGGAACGACTGTTTCTGTTTTCATCGGTGGAACGGGCTACAACATTACAAAACCTGCGGAAACCACCGCTACGCAATTCGTTGTCATTGAAGATGTGGCTTGTACTCCCGATTTGGGAACGAGTCAAACGGGCGGTCTTGCCGTTGGTGCAGGAACTTTGACCTCTTCCGTGACCGCAGACCCCGCAGATGCGAATGTACTTGCGGCACAGGCTTTCACCGTTGGCGTAACCGCAGGTGTGACTACAAGTGGTTCGGGAACAGGGGCACAAGGCACGATGACTACTGCGGGTGGTGCGGGTGCATCTTCCGTGACTGATATTTCAATCACCGTTGCAGGAGATGGATATGCCGTTGGCGACACCATTACTTTCGCCGCCGCTTTCCTTGGTGCAGGTGGTCCTGTGGTTGTGACTTTGACCGCAAACGACATCGCCATGATTGGAAATGGTGGCTACACTCAAATTCGTATCAACACCACGAATTATTTCCAAAATCCCGATGTGACTCAACAAGACGGTATTCCCGGTCTCGCCTCCCCATATCCAAGAGGTGTCGGCAACATTTTGAAAACCTTTGACTTGTACCCCGACATTTATGTGTTGCCCGGTCAAGTTTGGGATGTTCTTTACACTCAAGGAACGAACTCACTTCAAGCAAACGAAGTGCAGGATGTCGTTGCAGTATTCTGTAAGTATACCCTCTATGATGGACCCGACGCTCTCATAGCCAATAAATTGTTAGAACTCGGCATCACCGTGAATCCAAACAATGTGGATTGGTACAAGCGAACCCTCATTGAGCAACAATCTGTTGCGACTGTTTGAAGTCAAACATAAGCGGTGAAAACATCTTCATTGATGACTTCATCTATTTCGTTTGATGTTTCAAAACCCAAAAGAGCATAGATGATTTCAGCATTCGTTCCGTTTGCGACCAATTGTTGAACTCGTTCAATGATTTCATCGGTTTCGTTTTCTTCCTTGTTTGGTGAATGGTGTGCAATCATCATGCACATTATTTCACCCAATGCTTCATTGATATGTGTTGTTTCGTTTTCATCAAGTTCATGTTCGGTTTTTCGGTTTAGCAAACCAATACCCATCATGCAAAGAAGGTCGGGGTTTTCCAATTCAATCAGCGTATCAATGGCTTGACAATAGCGGTTTTCTTCGGTCATGGTGTTCCTTTATGCCGTGAGCCTATATACATTCTGTATGTTGAACCGTTGAAATAATCGTTTTTACACAATCCAACGACTTCCCGACCAATGAAAAAGGTATTTGAAGGTTCGTGCTTCTGTCAATCTTCGTCTATTATCAATTCTATCATATACTCGTTGTCCGAACCCCCTTATATGAGCGAAATCACCGAGAGTGATATTCAAGCCGCAAAGGTTCAAACAAACAATGGTGGTTTGGAAACCATTTATTTTGACATGGAACATATGGCGACATTTTACAAACGAATAAAGGAACTTGGAATGCACCGTGGAGATGAACAATTTATCAAAATGCACCTTTTTGATAGTTGGGAATCGCAAATAGCATACATTGACGACTCAAAGCATTACCTTCAATACGAATCAAAAATGATGCGATATTGCATTCATAAGGTTCTTGAAGAACAATTTGAAATTGATGAAATCGTTTGGATTGATGAGGCAGGGCGGATAGGCAATCCCCGTTGGGAAAACGCACAGATTTTCCGTGGCGAAAATGGGAAAGTTTCAATTCCAAAGCAGGTCTTTTTCAGCGTATATGACAAAAACAAATCGCCATGGATTATCAAGGTCTTTACATGGGACGATGATGAAAGCCAAGTGAACATCTACACGGCTGAACCTCAAGAAAAGGTCAATGAATTGTGGCAATCATTTCAAGATTATTTTGCTGAAAAAGGTCCAATGAGGGGCGAACTATTCACGCCTATGGGTGAATACATTGAAAGCAACGGAAATACCTTTGATGATGTTGTGTTGAGTGATGAAGTGAAAGACAAGGTGATGATGAACACCGTTGAGTTCTTTAAAAACATCAAGAAATATGGTGAACATGGTCTTTCAACGAGTCGGGGCGTTATTCTCGCAGGAAAACCGGGCACAGGAAAGACATTGACGCTTGAATCCATCATTTCCGCATTCCCCCAATACACACGGATTTACGCCACCTCCGAGTCATTGATGGGGCGACACCATATCCGCCATATGTACAAAATCGCACGAATGTTGAAACCAAGTATTGTGTTCATTGAAGACATTGACACGCTCGGTGCATCGGATGATGACGACTACTACCGAACACCGCTTCTTGGTGAAATCCTCACCGCATTAAACAGTATTGAATCCAACGATGAAATCCTCACCATTGCTACAACGAATTATCCCGATGCTTTGGATATTGCGATTCGTGATAGACCGGGCAGATTTGATGTTCGCATTGATTTTGAAATGCCCGATAGGGATGCCCGAAGAATCATTTTGAAAAAATACCTTTCTAATTTCAACATTGATGAGAGTTTAATAAAATACGACAAAATCATCAAAGAAACCGATGGATTTTCGGGTGCTTGGTTGGTTGAACTTGTTCAAACTTCATTTTCGTTCGCTTTGAGGGATGATTCAAACGACCCGACCATCACCATAGCCAATTTAGAATCGGCTATGAAAGTGGTGAAAGAAAACAGGGTTTTGGCGAAAAAGCAACGGGATAGCATGGAGGAATCATCCCATATGTACGGGGCTTGAACACCATGTCGCAAATAACAACACTCACGGCAGAAGAATATGCAAATGCACTTGGGACATTCACACTCAAGTTCCCCCGAAAGTACGGGGCTGAACGGTTGAGAAAAGGGTTTCCATCACTTCGCATCGTTTTTGATAACTTGCATGATGAAACAAAAGGAAAGCCCCCATCACCGCTTTTGTTTGCTACGCGGGTTTGGGAAGCCTGTGAAGACCTTCCCGATGAATTGAGGGAGGATGTTGAAGCGAGGGCAAGGCGGGCACACCCTTCACTTTGCCGAGAGGTGCATCTCCATTTGATGTTGAGCGAACGCTTTGGGGAATCAGCCGAAGTGAAATCATCAGCCGAATTGGATATGGAGTACAAAACCGATTTCCTCATTGTTTCCCCCGTTGAGCCTGTGGCTATACGGCTTCACACCTATACGGACACTCCACGAAGCCACATATGGATTAACAGACGCAAAGGCAAAAAATCAAAGTTCACCCTCAATGACCAAATCAAACAACAAGCGGCAGGATTGCCGAAAAACAACGATGAACGGAATGAAATAGATGTTCGTTTAACCCTATCAGCCGATACGAGTGATGTATTGAATAACGGGTTTTGGCTATACACACAAGACCATGTGAATCATGTCGTTGAAGAGTTTGAAAACCTTCACAAATGACCTGTTTTTTACATGAGTTCATATAGTCGTTCGGGAATATGCGGTTATGAGTGATGAAGCATTGATTGAGTTAATCAAAGCAACTCGTGACGATGTTGTCACCATTCGTGATAACCATTTGGCTCACATCAATGAGGACATAGCATCAATTCGTGATGTAGTGAATAATCTTGATAATCGGCTCACAAGTATTGAATCTCTTCTATCCGCCATCAAAGGTCATTGGTGGAAAGTAGCCAGTTTGGTGATTGGTGGTTTGCTCGGTATTGACATGGTTCAGCCTTGAAAATACTCTTGTTCGCCAACATCGTTTTTGTTTTTAGTGCATTGATTTTTTGTCAAAAACAGGCGACCATATATAAATGACGCAAAAATGACTCACCCTTCAACAAAAAACGATTCTTAATACAGTTGGAGCAGGGGAGTTTTGTTTTCAGTCATGCGATTTTTTAAAGAGAAAGTTTCAACTGACAAAGCCAAAGTTGCAGGAACACAGTTCGTTATGATGTGCTTTGAAAATCCGATGTGTTCATATAGTCGCTCCACATATTCAAAGCAGGTAGTAGCCATGTTCAAATCAACAAGCATGAAAGTTCTCGGTTTGGGTGCGTTGGCTTTCTTCGCATACAAGTATTATCGCGAAAACAGTTCAAAGGATTCCAACGCTGAAGTGTTCAATGTTGAAATCGTTCAGCGACCACAAGAGGTGTATGGGCAAAGAGCAGGGCGAGCCGTAGGGCAAACGCTCTTGGATAACACATACACCGAAGGACTCAACATTGGTTTGCCCGACCTTCAAACATCTTCCGCAGGTTCACGAAATGCGAGTGGGGAAGAAGTGAAATCAACCATGTGGGAAGGACAAATCACGGACACATCATTGAAGTATCGCGTGGGGTCATTTGGAACAAACTTTTCGGGGTCTGCCATTGGTGTTGCACAATAGGCGGTGAAGAAAAATGAATCCTCAAACCATCATCAAAGGTGCTGAACTCGGTCTATGGGATGCCGAGCAAATGGCTGAAGAGATGGCTGAAAAGGAAAAAAACAATTTAACCCCCTTCAGCAACGGTTCAATTTTTGACAATCCTCTCATTGATACGACACGAAATGACCCGTTCGCACTTGGTTCTGTTTGTCTTGCAGGTGCTTTGTTTCTCGCAGGAAAGTTTGGACCCGAAGAAACATTCAGCGATAGTGCAAAATCAAACATGAACTCGGTTGCTCTTTTGCTTAGTGGTGTTTTCGTTGGTCGTTTGACAAGAGGCATGGGTGCAAAAAAGCAACTTGCAGAAAAGGATGTTCAAATCCACCGATACGAAACATTGGTTGATGCTATGGAATATGACCGTCAAGAAGCCGTGAAAGAAGCATCAAAGAAAACGAAGCGACAGATTTTCACCACAGGAAACGGTGTCATTGATGTTATGCACCCTGTCTTAGGTGGAAACACCGTTAATGCAAACCCCGAATCAACGACTTCCGCTATGGGTCAAGCCCCGATAGCATTTAGACGGGCAGAATCCTTGTTTTGAAGACAAGTGCATTCATATAGTGGATTCGCTAAGTGAGAATGATGTCATCTGCTGAATTGAACAATGTTCATTGTCTTGGTTGTAAAAAACGCCATGAAATTGTCATCGTGAATAAAATAAACGAATTGTCCGTCAAGGGTTCTCCGAGGTATCAAGCCAAAGGAACTTGTGAAAATGGAAAGACTTGGACAAAGATTCTCAACAAAAATGAACGCATTAGCCTTGCGGATATGATGCCTTCAAACAATGAACAAATCCAAGAAGTTGAAAGTGTGTCAAAAAAGACAGAACAAAAACCTGTTCTTGAAAAAAAGGAGACTGAAATTGAATCTGTTGACATCAGCCTGTTTGATGATGAAGAAAATACACTTGTCATTGAGTCCGACCCAATAGAAACAGAAGTGCAAATTGATTCAATGAACGATGCTCCAAGTTCACCTCCAACCGAAAAAACCGTTGTATTGAAAACAGAAATACCATCAGAACAGACTCTTAACCCCGTAGTGACCCCTCAAGGACATGATGGAGAGGGTGTTCATTCGGAACAAAGGCGAGAAATTGAACTTGAAGCGGTTGGACTTCGTTCGGAAATACAGGGTTTGAGCGAAGAACCAATTCGCAGACGGAACGCTGAAGGACGCGTTAGTCACCGCACAAACCGTATGACTGAAACTGAATCTGTCGCTGTGAGGCAAGTTAAAGCCGAACGAAAAATACAGATTTCTGCTGAACAATCGTTCAAAATTGGTCGTCACTACGGCTACAACGAAGCATCGTTCAGTCAAAACCGATACAAAGAAGGTTTGGCGTTCCATTTTGAGCGTAGTCGTGTGAATCCACAATTCTTTGATGCGTTCGCACAGGGTTACATTGAGGGCGGAGAACGATATTTGCTAAGTGCTGAATATGAGGAAACTCCATCGGTTGAAGTGGTTGATGCTGAACCATCAATAAGCCCAAGAACAACGGCAGGATTGGCGGCGGTGAGTATTTTCGGTGCATGGGTGGCTTCAAGAATCAATAAGAGGGGTTGATTTGAATGGCTATTCGTCGTCAATTTAGGGAGTTTATCATTGCCGATAACGGTTCGGAAACCGTTGCTGATTTGGAGTCCTTTATTGACAAGCCACAGTCTATTTTCACATCGGAATATGGAAATGCCAACATGACGCAAAGCCAAAAATTGCTTGATAATCAATTCATTGTCATACAAGCATTGGGTTCAACGCCCGGTCTTTTTGCGACAGATGATAATTGGTGTCCGAGAGGCTACATGAACATCACCGTTGAAACAACAACATACTACACAAACCCCGATAATAGACCTCAAGACGGCTTAAGCGGAACGGGTTCGCCCTATCCAATACAGACCAATAGGTTGAGGTCATACAATTCTTTTCCGCGTGTTTACCTTCAAGGCGGAACGACATTTGACATCACCTATTTCATGGCGAGTAGTTTCATAGGAACTCCCGACACCTTTAGCGATGATTCATACACACAAACGATGACGGGTTGATACATATGGCGAATTCAATTATCAAAAAATTGAGTGATTTCAAAGATGCTCAACCGTCTTTGGAAACGGCTATGGGTTCTGCGATTGGCTCATATGATGCTAATTCGCTTCAAATCTATGACATTTCATATCATTCGGAATTGAACCGCCTTTGTGTTGTTGGTTCATACACAAATACCGACATTAGCCAAACCGCACCTTTCGTTGGTTTTTACAACGCATCACTTGGTTCATCATATGCCGCAGGAACATGGGTGATTAGCGATTTGTCCTCACAAAACGATTCAACGGCTGATAATGTCCTTGAAGCCGCAGGTCTTTTTGGGCTTGTTGAAATCCCTTCAAGTTCGCTTAAGTGGACATATGGGTGGGTTGCAGTAGGTCATGTTCCCGACAATTCATATACGGCAGGACAAGATGATTTTTTGAGTCCTCTCATTGTTGAAATTGACTCAACGGGAACGACAACCGTGTTATCATCCGAACAAAGTGGAACATTCAAACCTTCGGGATGGACTTTGACACAATCGGGTGGTGCTTCTGTGACTCGCCCGTATATGTTGTGCGGTGTAGTTTATGACGACCAAAACGATGCGATAGTCACCTTTGGTTCATTGAAAGCGGCATCACCGAGTATCATTTCTTATGCCTTTATCGTGGAAATGACAGGAAGCACTTCACAACCGACATACGCATTCTCAACCAACTACGGAAGGTCTTCGGGTGTGGGGCATGAGTACCCTGCTTTCTTTAGGAGTGCAAGCCTTCAAACGATAGACCCAAGCGGTGCTATTGTGAGCAACAGAACCGTTGTCATGTTGGTTGGATATAGCGAAGATTTGGCGGGAAATCCAACTCTTGAGGGGCGAGCAGTTATCGCCTTTTATCAACCACATTTTTCAAATGCTTGGGGGTCTGCCGCACCCCGTTTGGCTTGGCTTGATAGGGGCATAAACAACGGGGATGATTTTTACGACCAACAGGGATTAGCCGCAGATAACAAACCGAAAGATTTGTCATTATGCAAACGAATAACTGTTGATGGTGATGATGTTTATGTCGTTGGCGGTTTAATGAGTGGTGGTGGAGTTTTCGGTTATGTTTTCAAGGGATTGCTATTTGGTGATTCAAACATTATTAACCAAGTGGGTATCAACACAACCGTCAATGTTGATGATTTGAGAAACATCTCTTCCGATTTAAACGGCACACTTCCAACAGGATTTACAACAGGAAATCGTTCAACACTATGGGATATGGTGGGTATTGCAGACCGTAAAACAAAGGTCTATTCTGTTGGTTTAATCTATTATGGAAGGAATGCACCACTTTCACCTGATGCTTGGGTCGTTGCTGATGGAACGCGTGAAAGCACGATATTTTCTGTGAGTCGTGGATTCGGCTACTATACTGCGGAAGCCTATGACACGATGATTACGGGAAGTTTAGATGCAGGGAATGTCCGAATGAAAATGGCCGTCTATGACGATGCGACATATACGAGTCTGTTATTCACCCAAGCCGCCTTTAGAAGTAGCATCACAACGGCTTCATTGTATGAAGCGAGAATATCAACGGGGCATAGGGCGTTGGCTTGGTTTGAGTACCTTCTTTATGATGGGGTGGATTCATTGATTGCCCGAAAATTGAATGAAATGGGTGTTCGTGTGACGATTGCGAATGTTGAATGGTACAAACAGGACATTTTGAAACAGGGATTGGATGTTTCAACGGACTTTTTCAATGAATGGGCTACGCTCCAAGTTTCACAGAACGAAGAACGAGAACGGGTCGCTGAACAATTTGGAAAGAAGCGACCTCCAAAGCGACAAACACGAACCGATATTTTTGATGACTACGCGGATTATGAAAGCAAAACTGAAGCCGTTGAACAATTCCCCGACTACGACCCGAACAAAGACGGTGACCCATTCAAAGACGATGTTGCTTTGACACAAGAGGTTGAAAAGACTCAAAAGGCGGTTGATGATTTGCGAAGAATTGAAGATGTGGTGGAAAAAGAAACCACCGATGAAAGCGAATATGATGGTGCTTCCGATGTTTCCGATTACGGAGAAAACTGAATGAGTTCATATAGTCGCTCGGCAAACACATATTGATGTTGGGTATTCCCCCTTTGAAAAATCCCTTTGGGAATCTTAACGCTTCTATCCTTGCGGGGGCGATAATTGGGGGTTTAGGTGCGGAGTTTGTTCATCCTCATGCTTATGGTTTGCATTTGTTTCCTTCAACTTTTTTAACCACCAAAAACGGAAAACGCTTTCATGTTCACCATTGGATGTGGGGCTTAGTTGGTCTTGGAGTTTATTCATTTTCACCTTTTGAAAACAAAACCCTCAATTCTTTGGTTGTTGGAGGTCTTTTGGGTGTCATAGCACAAGGCGTTTCATATTCAACAAGCATGAAAATCCTTTACGATGCCGAAGGCTATGTTCGTTTGAGGGCTGAAACAGGTGTTTGACATGAAGGTCGCATATGCTTTATCGGGTGTCGGAAGAGGACACACAATGAGAGCATCGGCACTTGGTTCTCAAATGATAAACAACGGATATGATGTTCATTTTTTCTCATGTTGTGATGCAATAGAACCTCTTCAGCAAAAGTTTGGAGTCCGAAGGGTTAATTTTGTTCCGACCCCCCAATTTTCATACAAAAACGGACAACTTCAATTGATGAAAACTTCGCTTGGATTTCTTGATTTCATGTTAAACGAAAGAAAAACAATCATTCGCATGGCTGATATGTTGAGTGAAAATAATTTTGATGTTGTCATATCCGACTATGAACCGTTGATGGCGAGAGCCGCTAATCGTGCAAATATACCGCTAATTTCATTCAATTCACAAAACTTCGTCAACATATGCAAAATACCTCCCGAATACAAATCATTGGCTTTTCAAGTGAAAATAGCGAATGCTTTTATCAGCGCAGAAAACGATTATAGCATCGTTTCAAAACCTGTTGATTTGCCCACCAAGAAACAGATTGGTTGCTTGGTTGGACCTACGCTTCGCCCGTTGATTGAGGGCAAAGTATGGAAGGGTGGGGGAAATCATGTTCTTGTGTATGCTCGCGATAGCATCCGTAAAGTCCTGCCTTTGATTTCCGAATGGGCAAAAGCAAACGGGTTCAAAGTGTTCGTATATGGTGAATTAAGTGAATCAACCGTTGAAGAATTGAACGCTTTGTCAATGATACACAAACCCATTTCGGAAAACGGATTTGTTCAAGACATGATAACGAGCGAATTGGTTGTATCAACTGCGGGAACACAAGTTATCGGTGAGGTGGCTTATCTTGGTTGCCCATCCATTTTGATTCCCGAACCGAAACAACGAGAACAAGAATTGAACGCTTCTTTGGCGAGTGACGCATATCCCAACATAACGGCTATTCCGCTTTCACGCTTCAATCGTGATGTTTTTCGTGAAGCCGTGAATGGGCTATCGGGATTGGGGGAACGACATACAACAAACGGAACAAATGAAGCGTTTGAAGCATTTGTTGGTTGGGTTAAAGAAAATGTGAAAGGGTGATACTGTGGTGAAAAGAGATGTACTTCCGTTGGAAAAAAATACTGTTGAACTTAGCAAGGGTTTGGGCGCATACACAAAACGCGTGGAAAAAGAGTATGAAGAAGTCATGTCGGTTGCGAAAGCATTGATGAGTTTAGAAGATGGCGTGTTTATTGACATAAGCGGTGCTATCCGATTGCAGGAAGAAGGTGATGATGCTATCAAGAATGCAGGTCGGGAAATGTCACCGTACATACCTTTGCATCCCATACCCCTCCAAACTTCCCTTTACATTGCGAAGGACACGAAATCAATAATCCTAAATGAACAAGCGAGGTTGGCTTATGCAGTTCAAGTGGATTTAACACAATTTCTCTATATGATGAACGGTGCATATTGGGTTTTGTTGAAGTCAAACTATCCTCAACGATACAAATTGATGAAATGGGAGAAAAAACCAAGAGGTATTTTTCGTGTTTCGCTCACACTTCAACAAGGATGGGTTCACAATAACCGTGTGAAGCGACTATATTTCAATTTTCCCCGACATAGTGCAATTTACCTCAAAGAACCAATCAACCTTGACGCTTTGACGAAGGGTGATGCAGTATATGATAACATGATGACCGATTATGAAAGTAGTAATTTGGATGCTGATGCCGTTTGGATAATTGAAGAACAAAAAATACGGAGTTATGATGAAAGCGGTACATGGAACATCAAACAAGTGGATAATTTCAAAGACTACAATCACAACCTTAATGTGAATTCTATCATCAACAGGAATACTTTGCAGTATGCCGATGAAACAAAGGATTACAGACAAAGAAGGTATCGGAGAGACAGGCGTGAAATACGGAAAGGTTACGGATTCGTCAAAGATGATGTTTACATCAAACCGATGCACTACGATAAAATCCCCGAAAATACATTTCGTGATTTTGATAAATCCGTAGTCAAAAGTGATGTATTTAAACCCGAAGGATTCTATCATCCTGTTGATTCTCCTGCAAGAAACTGCCAAAGTTTTCAACACATACTCCAATTTAAGCAAAACTACAAGACGCTAAACCATAGCGTTTTGTGAATGAGTTCATATAGTCGCTCGGATAAATTGTTATGATTCCGATGAAATTGCGTGATGGAGTTATCGTGGAAAGTGTTGCAGTTGGCTTCACCACGCTCGCTATTGGTTCAGCGTTAATGCTTGTGCCTGTTAAAGGTGTATGGTGGCCGTTCTTAGGAACATTTCTCGTTGGATTTATTGCTCATTTGGGTTATGACCTTGTGGGTTTGAATCAGCGATTCTGTGAAAAAATTGTTGGTGGTGCTTGATGACTACGGGCTACAACATTCAATGTCAAGCGGGCGACCTGTATACTCGTCAATGTTTTATCGGTGACCCGAAAGACGGAAAGAAAATTATTGCATACACTTCTTCGGGTGACCCTATTGGTTTTGATGAAATCACAGGAAAGACATACCTTGTACGACTTGATTCAACGGGCAAAGCATACGAGCCATATGGAAGTGCAGGAGTTCCCTATACTGCTTTAGACGGTGGGCCACTTTCATCGTTGCTTGGAAATTGGATGCCTTCGGGAGGTTCTTCGTGGCAGGACTTTTTGCGTTTGTTGACTTTGCCGGGTTCTCAAGCGAGAGTCCGAGCCGCTACGACTACTGTTCCTTGGTATTACAATGTGTTCGGTTTGAAATACAACGAGGGAATTGTCGGACAACCCCCGCTTATGAAAATGGCTGAAGATGGTGGTTCAAGTTCCCATATTGATGAAAGCACAACGGGTTTTCGTGATGAAATATGGGGTTCAAATGACCGAAAAATGATGTTTGTTATCGGAATCGGTGCATTGTTGGTTGGCGGATATTTTTTGAGGTGATAATATGAGAAGTGAACAAAAAGCAATTAGCGAACATCACGAAAACCGTGTTGATAATATCCAAGACGAAGTGTTTGTTCAAATCCTTTCTTTGACAGGTATCACAATCGCTTTTGGAATTGCTTTGGTGCGAACGGTTCAAATGATTCGCAAAAGCAAAAACCGCATACAGAACCTTAACTGATGAGAAGCCTCATAAACAAGGGCTTGTTGGTTTATTTGAGAGCCATGAGTTATTCATTCATCAATGCTGATAGCATCAACCACATGAAATCAATGGAACGAGAATCAATTGACCTCATCGTCACAAGCCCTCCATATGCCGCAAAAAAGGAATATGAGGATTGGGAAAACCTTGAACACTACAAAACATTCGCTGATGAATGGTTATCAGCCGCCGCACCTCTTCTCAAACCAACGGGAACGCTCATGCTCAATGTGGGCTACACAAAAGTTGGTAGGAATGAAACTTTGCCACTATCATATGTGTATTTTGAAATTGCTCGGAAACTCGGTTTGAAATTGGTTCAAGAAATCGTATGGCGATATTACGGAGGCATGGCATACAAATTGCGATACACTCACCGAACAGAACGCATTTTGTGGTTCAGCAAAGACCCCGACAATTGCACATTCAATCTTGACGATGTGCGGGTTAAGGAATGGAAACTTGATGGAAAAAAATTGACAAAGCCCCCCGCAAGATGTAATCCTCTTGGAAAAAACCCGACTGATGTTTGGGAAATTAAACACATCCGATATAACGACAAAATGCAGAATATGGGTCACCCTTGTCAATTTCCCGAAGCCATGATTGAACGCATCATCAAAGCACATAGCAACGAAGGTGATATGATTCTTGACCCCTTTGTAGGAAGTGGAACAACCGTTGTCGTTGCTGAACGCCTTATGCGAAACTCTATCGGAATTGATATGACTTCCGAATACATCAAAATGTGTCATAAGCGAATGCGAATGAACGGTTTGAACACTTTTTTTGATGAAGAAGAGTAGCCAAGACTTAAAGCATGAATTGGATAATTAAAAACATGGCTCACGATGATGAGAGTTCCGATGAAGAACCCTCTCCAAGCACCCTACAAGGAACAGAGGAAGAAGTCGTCCGATTGTTTTCGGAAGGCGTTGAGGAATCCATTTCGGCATTAAGTGAGGTTCTTGAGAGTCGTGCTGAAATTGAACTTGATTCTTCGTTTATTGAATATCGTGAAACCGTTAAGAATCATATGGCTGATGAATGGGAAGCCGACCCTGTTTGGTGGAACAAGCAAACAATAGACGATTGGCACACTATTCAAGAGCGTGTGTCAAAGCAAATTGAAGAATCGCAGGAACGACAAATGGGAGTTCGTGATAATTCATATGCTGATAGTGGCTATTTCGGTATTGACCGTTTGGGTTCTTTGCGTTATATTGAGTTTGAGCAATTCGTTTTAGAATCAAACGCGGGTCAATTTCGTGAAGAACGGTTCTATTATGATAAGGGTCGCAGGTGGTTGAACAAAGTCAAAGAAACATTCCGCATTCATGGATATTCATATGTTCGTAAAGTTGAAATTGAAGGCTTGGTTGTTCTTGAAGTGAGTAAAAATCCGATGGGGGAATTGTAATGGACGAAAAAAGATGGAACTTGGTTGCGACTCCTGCTTTGATTACTGCAAAACAAATGATTCTCATATGTTTGGCTCTTGAAATCGTTATCGGTTTTGTTTTTCTTTTGATTGCTGAACGCTTTGAAATCCCTCAAAATGACCTTTTGTGGTGGGTTTTGCAGATGTTTGGTTTGGTTGTTTCCACGAATCTTGGTGCTGTTATTCTCGCCATCATAGCGCAAAAGAATGTGAATGACCTCGGCAAGATTTATCGTGAGGTTTTTACCGTTGATTTTTACAAGACTTTGCACGAAGTCACCGCTTTTCGTCAATTTATGATTGAAGAAGCCCATGCTGAAGGGCGAACATTTGATGAAGAACTGAAGGACTTGGCGGGCAAAATGTATCGGATTGGGCGGGCACAGATTGATGTCAAAGCAAATGAAATAGAGCCTATGCAACCGTTAAACGAAAATCTTAGTGAAGATGAATTATTCGGTGAATGATTTGATATAGTCGTTTTGGTATTCAATGATTGGGATTTGTTATGGCTGAAACACGGATAAAGAACTCGTTGTTTTGGTTGAGTGTTGTTTCTTTGTTCTTTTTTTCGTTAATCATGGCTCAAATGATTCATCACGAAATGACGGGTTCTGTATTCACTTTTGATGTATCGGGTATGTCGGGATTCATGGGTGTTTGGATTTTCTTTGCATATTTGTTGGATGTTGTTTGTTTTGGTGGTTTGGTTGTCTTTTTTATTCGCAAAACCAAACGGAAAGAGGCGTGAGTTCATATAGTTGTTCAGTTGATTAGGTACGGTTACTATGGCGAATCAAGACCCTCAACCTGAGCAATATGAAGTGGTTTGCACTTTTGATAATACCGCGTCGGGCGATAGTGTATTAACGAACATCAACACCTTTCAAGCGAATAACGAGGTTGTTCGGATTTATGGAATCCGTATCAACATCACCGACAATCAAGCCGTTCCTGCTAATTTGAATCCTGCTACGGCTGATGATTGTGATTTCACGGTTACGATTCGGGCAGGACCAGCGAATGTGCCTTCAAACGGATTTAGAATGCGCCCTGTTTGGATTTCAAACACTCGCCAATTGGATTTCGCAACCCCTGTCCTTGTTCAATTTAAGCAACCATTTCAAATTACCGTGACCGCCAATCAAGCAATTGGAACGGGTGCGGCGGGAAGAATTGTGACTCTTGAATTGATGAGTGAAATTGGGATTCAAAAGGTGGCTTGCTAATTCGGGTGAGTTCATATAGTAAAAACGAACAATAAAGGTGATTCATCATGGCAAATCAAAACCCACAACCCGAAGTGTATTCCGTTGTTTCAACTTTTGCGGGTGGTTCAGCCGCAGGGTCTACTGTTCAAACGACCATCACAACGAGTCAAGCGAACAATGAAGAAGTGCGTGTGTATAATATCCAAGTTGATATGCAAGCAGAAGACAATGATGCTCTTGACCCCTTGACCGCAACCGAATGTGATTTTAGCCTCACGATTGGTGTTGGGCCGAACAATGTTCCCTCTCAATCAATTCGCCTTCGCCCCATTTGGTGTTCCGAGGATAAAACCCTCTATTTCACCACGCCAATTCTTGTTCTTTATCAGCAACCTTTCACCGCTACGGTCACTTGTAATCAAGCCTTGACCGCAGGTGCAGGAAATGGGCGAACCATCACCATCAATTTCAATGCTGATTTGAGCATTCAACAGGTGGCTTGTGCGCCGGGTTCTATTGATTATCCCCGTTCTCAACTCGCTATGTGAGGGGGGAATAAGGTATGGGAAATCCTATTGACGGCCAACGCAAAATGAAAGACCGCTACGCAAAGCGTACGGCTCAAACTCCATATGCGAATGTTGCTCAAAGTGTTGACCCGAATCCGCCCCCAATTTCTTCATACTCCACGACAACCCATGTGGCTACAAGCCCTGTGCAACCCGGTCTCGTTCCTCGCCCTGCCGTTCGGGAGGTGAAGTCGCTCATTGGGGCGACAGGTTCATTTCGTGCCTACGACTACAATGTATATCCGTGGCATCTCGTCCCGAAGAGTAATTCAAGCAATATCATTCAACGGTCTTTGGTGAATACGGGAACAATTGGTGCTACGGGAACTTTGGGTCAATCTGTTGATATTCTCAATTTGTTCGTGGCTGATAATGGTGGAAACACTCAAGTCAATCAAAATGCGGGTGCGCCACAGGCGAGTCCTGCGAATCTCACGAATGAGTATTGGTCTATCAAAAAGTTCGGTCATGCTGAATTGCTCGCAGGTGCGGTCAATGCTGATGTCACATATCAAATCATTATTGATGGCGATATTGAATTGGAATGGACGAACTTTCAACTGTCGCCCTCTTCACCCAACAATATGCTTTGGGAGTTTGAAAATCCTTTGACTGTGAATGAGCAGTTGATTTTCCGTGTGTTGTATTCGGGTGCATTGGACTATGATTTTTCAACCGCGGGTCAAGAAGTGGATAGCATTTTCGTTGGATGGACTGAACAATATGTGTATGGTGCTGATGACCGTTCAACCAACATTGACCCTGTTTGATGAACGCATTCATATAGTCGTTCATCAATTTATATGATATGGCCGCAACGCTCACAGGAACAAATCGTGGCAAAGGGGGGCTTGCCGTTGATGATGGCACAACCGAAGCATATGGTGTTGATTACATCCTTTTTTCATCGGGGGCTACGCTCACCGACAATGGAAACGGAAGAATCAGTATTGCCATAAGTGGTGGTGGTGGCGGTGGCGGAACGGTCACATCGGTTAGCACCTCATTATCGGGGATTTCTATTGCGAATCCCACGACAACTCCTGCTATTTCGGGAACATTGGGTGTGGCGAGTGGTGGAACTGCTTTGACTTCATACACCACAGGTGATGTTGTGTATGCTTCTGCCTCAACAACACTTTCATCATTGGGTATTGGTGGTGCAGGGGAATTGTTATCTGTTAATGCAGGGGCTACTGCACCCGAATGGAGTGGTGGCTCTTTGACATGGGACAGCAGTACCGAATTATTGACCTCAACATATGGAAAACAAACGGGAATCATTGAAGTGAAAGCGGGCACGACTATCACAAAAGGCCAAGCCGTTTACATCACAGGCTATGATTCGGGAAGTGGAAAACCAACCGTTGAATTGGCTCAAGCCAATAACGCATCAACAATGCCTTCAATCGGTATCGCTGTTGCGAACATCTCAAGCGGTTCAGTCGGATTTGTTGCTTATACAGGTCAATTGAACAACATTGACTTGAGTACGCTCGGAGGTGTTGCTATAAATGATACGCTTTATGTTTCGGCTTCAAGTGCAGGAGATTTGACGAACATCAAGCCTGTCGGTGCTACTGAACTCATTCAAAATGTTGGGCGAGTCCTTCAAACAGGGGCAACAGGTAAAATTGCAGTTTCAAACATTGGGCGAACCAATGATGTTCCGAATACGATTTCTGTTGAAGGCACTATCACCTCAACAAACGGAAACATCACGACCTCAATCGGAAACATAAGTGCAAGTGTTGGTGATGTGAATGGTGCAACAGTCACCGTCAATTCGGACTTGGAATTGAGCGTTGATGGTTCAAATAACGCCATTATCAAAAACACAAACACGGATAAGGACATTATTTTCCGTGTGACTGATGGTGGTTTTGATAGCGATGTTGTTTTGATTGATGGGGCAAACTCAAGAGTCGGTGTAAACGAATCAACACCAACCGTTGATTTTCAAGTGAGTGGTGAATCACGACTACAACGAGGGAATGTCTTGGCGATTGACCCCGCGGTCACCTCTATTTCCTATTCCGACCATGCAGGAACATATCTTAACCTTCAAGGAAACCCTACAATGCCCCTCATAACCAATGTCGGAGAAAAATATGTTCTCATCAACACAACTCTTAGTTCTCTCTCAATATCTGCGACATTTGGAAATAACATTTTGGGGTCATCAACAATTGCATCAAATAGTGCCGTCACTATCATCGCTGTTGATGTGTTGAATTGGATTGTGATGTGATTTTTCATACAAGTGATGTTGTGTCTTCATATAGTCGTTTTTGTAAATGATGATATGGCGAAAAGTCGCCAATCCCTTATCAAAACGGCTTGCGGAAACAAAGTCAAATCCCAATCGGAACGAAAAATTGATGATTGGCTTTATCGCAACGGTTGGATTTCCATATATGAGCCAACAATCGTTTTTTCAAAGGGTTATGAAACGAAGCCCGATTGGGTTTTGCTTCCTCAAAACGATGTATGCAAACCAACAATTGTTGAGTATTGGGGATTGTCGGTCTTAAAACCGAACGCATCATATTGGGCGAAAGAGGCTCAACCCGAATATCAAAAACGCAGGGCGAAAAAAGAGCAACACTACAAATCCCATGAATCGTATCACTACATCGGTCTTGAAATGCCCGATTTGAAACGGCTTGATGAAACACTTGGAAAGCGTTTGAATGAATTGAAATGTGAAAGCGGGTTGAACTGTGGGTGCATTCATATAGTGGATTCACAAGATATTGAATGATGGATTCAAAAGATGACGGCAAAGTTCGTGTCACCAACAAGGATTTGAAAATCAGTATCACAAACATTGGTGCGGATTTGATTGACACATTGGATTCAATACACAATGCAATTTTAAGCACACGGAAAGAACTTCGTCGTATTAACTCACGCCTTGACAGAATAGAAGGCATCAAGGAAAAAGAAACCAAAAAACCACAAAAAGAAACAAAAACCGATGATGAATTGGGGCATTACATTGGATAGGTGTAGTGTATGTTCAAACGGTTTTTCAATAAAATGAAGAAACCCGAAAGCAAAGGATGGCCGAAGAAATTATTGCTTGGAACAGTCGTTGAATTGAACGATTTTGAAGCCCATGCTCATTCGGTTTTGAATACTGAACAATTGCCAACAGAAAAAGTGAAAGGTGGACTTTTTACCGTCATTTCTTTCCAATATAAGAGTGCAATAGAACTGATGCGTTATCAACCAAGAAAAGTCGGTATGGTGAACCACACAGGAGTTATCAACCATTTGATGCCTGAAGATTTATTCAATTTGGAGCAACGCTATATGATACCGAGAGGAAAAGTCAAGGACAGTCAATTTGTACGCATTCATCAAATACCTCCGACCCATGTTTTACCTCAAGGAACAATCATTCGTGTCAATCCCGAATATCAAAAATGGTGTAAAAACTTCCGTGATGAAGCGATTTATCACATGACGGCAAATCATTACGAAGATTTTGAGTTGTTTAACGATGAAACGATTGACGAGTCTGTGAAAAAAACAAAATATGGTTATACAGATACCGATTGGAGAGTCACCGAAGCAAAATTCTATCGTGGATTAAATCATTGGGCGAAAACATGGTTCGGTGGTGTTCCCGAATACATGAGAAAAAAAGGAGGGGTTGCGAATTATTTGTTTTCAAAAGACGGTCCTATGGGTTGGAATCCCAAAAAGCGAGCATCATATAGAAACAGTTTGGAAGAAATACTCACAATTCCTATGTTTTACACGACCTTTTTGCCTTACGAACGGCAAAGACTTTTCACCAAACACAAGAAATCGGATTTCATGCCTTTGCCCTATCCCAATAAGCCCATAATGAAAGAAAGCGCGAGTAAATGGATAAGAAACACGAATGCTGTATTCTTTGTTGCCAACAGTTCAAGTCCTATGTCAAACAATGCCTTGTGTTGGGGCATAAAAGAGGGTTCGGGTGATGAAGTATTGTATTCAACAAAAGTGAAAAATTGGGTGCAACATCTCATTCCTTTGAGTACGAAAAAAGGCTATCAGCCATATTTAAGTGATGGCCAATCATACTACGGGGTGCAAATAGAAACTGACAAACTTGGATTTTTGATTAAATACGGTATGTTTGAAGTGGTTTCATACAAACCCGAACTCATGGGAATCTCCGCATATGGTCCTGTTTTTGCAGAAGAAAGTTGGAGAGTAAAGAGCGATAATGAAAACGAATCACGACATTTGGTTCAAGAAATCATTGACAACCCTTCGCAAATCTATGCTCCTTTGTATCACAAGGATTGGTTGGGTGCTGATATGAGATGGTCGGAATTGCCACAGTATCAAGTCATAAGCCAATACGATGAAACAGGAAAAAACCCATATCGTGGAATACCGATATTAGATGATTAAGGAACAAAGTCGGGGTGCTTGTCTTTGTCATCCAATTCAATTCCATAATCCTTCAATTCTTGAAACCAATCGTTTAACCACATAGAAGTCGTATGTTCTTCAAAATCAAAACCTGCGTGTTCCGAATGTTCAATCAAAGTGTTAATGTCGGATAATTTGATTGACTTTGGAAGTGTGTTGTTTTTCGCCATAAGGCGATACATGGATTGAACCGCACCAAAGGGGTCGGGAGTCAAAAGAGCGTGTCCTTTGAGCCAAGCAATCGCATTTTCAATCAAAGTTTCTTCGGTTGCTTTTTTCGTCAATTCTTGAAATAAATTGACATCGTAATGTTTGCGAATATCGTCGTGCATTTCGGGTGAAGCCATGACTTCATCCATTTCCCAAGAAAGCATATGAGGTTCGGACAAAAAGAGTTGAAACAGGCTTGTTTCCCCTATGCTTTCATCAAGCGTATGAAAATAGGTGATGGCTTCATGGACTTTGTAGTGTGGTGTTTCACCATCTGCTACTTCTCCAAACCCATATATCGCGTCCAATTCCCCTCTATCACGCCATATGTCGCTATCCCCTTCAAGAGCCTCTTTGACCCATAAAGAAACCCTTTTTGGTTGTCTTTCTTTTTGACCTTTGAGCCATTCTTGAACCGCTTTGAATTGCTGATATGTTGATTTTAGGCAAACTGAACCGCAACAAGGAAAATAATGTCCTATGACTTCTTTTCCTTTTCCTCGCCATTCAATTTTGTATTCAAGACCGTTTTCATCGTTTTCTTCGGAATGAATCGGACAGGAAGTGTAGTAGCCCCTGTACTCTTCGCTCATGGTTGTTGTTTGTTTGCCCTCTTCATAAGGAGTGGCTTACCCTAAGAAATCGTCAAGGCTTTTTTGTTTGCTTCCCGAATCAAACAAATCATCAAGCCATTCATTGAAAAGGTTGAACTTTTGTTTATTGTAGTCCGAGCAACCGTATTTGTCAATGAGATAGGTCATCAGTTCTCTATATTTTGAAACGCTTTTTGGATATACGGTGAGCGTCAATTTTCCATCACATATTTCAACCACTTCAAGAGCAGAATCACATTTTGCACAATGCTCTTTTTTGTTTGGATTTTCCAAACCACAACTCATGCAGGTGTCTTGTATTTTTGTGTCCTTGATTTGACGACATTTCTTTGTCAAGGGGGGTCGCCTGTAACTATGATTGCATTTCAAACAACGAACTGCTTGTTGTCCGAAGGCTCGGATATTTCCTCTCATATCACGCAAAAGGTGTCGGTCAAGAAGTCGTGAGGATTGGTCTTGATTATCAACACCATAGAGAAGTGTTCCGAGCATGAATTGAGCATCAACCTTTGCTTTCATGTTCGGCAACGATGTATATGGATTTTCTTTTGGGCCTTCAGCAATATGGTTTGTGTCGTGTGTAAATCCGATTCCTTCATATTGCCCTTCTGTCCCCAATCGGTTTTCAATAAACGATGCGTATTCGTCCAATGTTGAGGGTGCTATTTTGTTTTGAGTCGCTTCGTAAAAATCAATTGAATATGAGAACCCCGAATCAACATTCATGGCTTCCTTGTCAATCTCCGAAGGTTTCAGTCGGGTTGTGAGAATAAGTGGTGCGTCCATTTGACCACCTCTATTTGCTGAAAGAAACGCTCTTGAAAAATTGATAAGGCAATCAAGAAGGAGAATGATTGAATCAATATCTCCATCGCTATTCCTTCTTCGCCCTGCTATTGAATATGGGTGAAAATAACCACCTTTAATGTCGGTGAAACCAATGAGTCGGCAAAGGATTGCCCCTGATGTGTGTGGTGCGAGAGTCGCAAACAGATGCCCCACCAAATCTTCGGCACTATCGCATGAATAGAAGGGTGATTGGTTGTAAAGGCGAACGAGTTCATCATCAACAAAATTAGCCGTTTTCAACAATTCATCTTTGAGGCTTGAGGGTGCTACAAAGTCTTGAACTTTCATTTCAATGATTTGGTCGTCTTTCGTTAATTCGTTGCCGTAGCAATCGTTCATGTAGCCCAACGATTTACATTGTTCAACAGAAAGACCGAGTTCATATGGTTTAAAGTGAGTCAAAGTCATATCCACCATGTCAAATCGTATTGTTCCATCACGAAACACCGTCAAACCGTGTTTTGCTCTCAAGAGGGCTTTCCCCATGTGTTCGGGGAACTTTTCTTGAGATGTTAAGCCTTTGACCCCTTTTATTTTCGGGTTTCTATATCCGACTTTTTGAACTGCTTCATCCCACTTTTTGCTGAAATCATACACAGGCCAACTGTTTTTCGGGTCGCTGAATGTTGGTGAATACAAGAACTCCGTAGGTTTTTGGCTTTGAGGACATATGGTTTCGGTTGTGAGCCATGTTGGATTTGAACGCCCTTCTTTGACTTGTTCCCGTATGGATTCAGCCTTGATTTCCATTTGAACGAACTCGGGTGAATAACGCCATCCAATTTGAACGGGTTTTTTTCCTATGCTCACGGCATCAGCAATCAACCGTGATGAAATATCATGTCCGACAGGAATCAAACCGTGAATTGGTGGTTTCATTTCTCTCCGTGATACCTTTTCGGGTTTCGCCATACGAGTACCTATGCGATAGGAAACGCGAGGTTTTACCTCATATGAGGAATGATGATTTACAAAATCAAGACCATTCTTTCCTTTCCACGAACCCTCATCTTTCGCACCCGCAAGGGATATGTTGAGGAACACGCATGAAGCGTCACCGACAAGGGCGAAACCGTTTTCCGTTTTGGCTACATCAATGTTCAAGCGATAAGCCAATTCCAAGTGTTCTTCGGGAACGGTGGCTATGTTTTTGCACATATCAAATTGGGTTGCTTTGCATAGCGTTTTGATTTCATCGGCTGAAAGGTCGTTGAACATGGCTACATATTCGGGTGCTATCGGTATGTTGTGTTGTTCGGATTGCTGAATGGCTTCTTCAAAGGTTTTTGGGTATGGAATGTTTTTCTGTATGGTGATTTGTTTATGCCAATCGTGAACATATGGTGAAGGCATAAGTGGGTGGTTGTTTTCTCGGAACTCTCCTGCGGGAATCAACATCTCTCCTAAATCCCAAACACATGATATTTTCCTTGACTCTATGAGGGATTTGTTTTCAAGGATTTGTTCGGCAATTTCTTTCACCTCTTGTATTCTTTTTGCCGAGCCGTCTGTGAATTGAACATATGGTCCGTCAATTTCGGTGCAGGGTGATACAACGGTTGCTTTGCCCGGTCTTTCTATTTTCATCTGTGTTGCGGGGATGACAAAACCCCCTGTTGCATACATTGAAGCAGGGTGAATTGATGTGGCGGCTAATCCTGCACCTCTTGACCTCCCATACCTCAAACGAAAACCACCAACCGCCATAGGTTGAGAAAATGTGGGTCGCCCTGCAACCGCATCGCTGATGTATTTGTCTTTGGCTTTGAACTCCACGACTTCATCATCTTGTTTTGTTTGTTGGCAATACGCTTCCAAAAATCCCCAACCGTCTAAACCCAATCGGTCTGTGTGTTTTTTCAGTTTGGGTGCTTTCAGCAACATACCTTCGCACAACACAAGAAGCATACCTTCCCGAACTTTGTTGCTCGGAACTCGTCTTAAGTCACGCCCTCCCGATACTTCTTTTCCAACACCTTCGCCTGTGATATATACGGGAACAGTTTGACAGATTGAACGCATTTCATCGGCACTTGGTTTGTATTGAAGGTTTGGATAAAGCATGACTTCTTCAATATAGCGTTCAACTTCCGAATCTTCAATGATGGGTCTTTTCAAACCGAACTCTCTTCTCAAATAATCTGCTAAAAGAACGGATATGGCTTGTCCTGTGCCTCCTGCCGAACGAATTGGTCCTGCATAATTGACAGAAAGGCAACGCGTGTTGTCTTGGTTTTCCATGATTTCACATGATACAACGCCTTCAAGCGGTGCAACGAGAATGCCTTCTGTAATCACCGCCAACCCTGCACAAATCCCATGATATATGGCGAGTGCCTTATCAACGGGGTTTTTTTCGTTCTTCATTCGTTCAAACTTGTTTTTGAGGGCATCTTCGGAAAGTCCGTAGTCGCCTACGATACTTTCCATGCAAACAATGAGCGATATGTCAATTGCTACACGCTCACGGTCACCATCATGTTTCAGCGACAAGGAACGGATTTGTTCAGCCGTGTTTCGTTCGTGTAAAAACTCAAGCAATTGGTGAACTCTTGAAGCCATATCAGCCGCTTGAGGTATCTCAACTTTGTTTTTTGCGTCAAGTCCGAGTTGGCGACACATTTCAGCGATGGCATAGGCTTCATCAACGCCTTTCTGCAAATCATCAAAATATCCTGCTTGTGCAGGACTCATGGCGTTTTCGTCCATAGAATCTGCTTCACTCCAACCCATTTAATGTTTGCTCAAATCAAATTGGCGGGGATTTTCCTATTGACAACCCAAATTGTACTCTTTCCGCCCCCGTTTGATACAATCCCGACATAACCTAAACGATTCAGCACCCCAATAATACTTGAAACTTGGGTTGTTGTTGGCTTATACAGATTCTTTATTTTTGCTACTACATCAAACGAACTGAATTGCGTTCCCAACTCCATTTTGTTGATTGTTTCAATAACCCATTGTTTTTTGCGAATAGTTCCTTTTGCCATGCTATCGGTTCATACGAATATGGTTGTTTTTTTAAGCGTTTTCTTATTTTCCGAAAAACTCATTTGTTTTTTATTGTGTAGCCTTCATTCACGAGTATTTTCTTGACTTTATCGGTTTGTAGCCCTTGTAATTCAATGGATTTATTTTTGATTGTTCCACCTGTTGCACATTTTGACTTGAGTAGTTTTGCTACGGATTTCAAATCAATGCTTGAGTCGTTCAAACCCTCAACGATTGTTACGAACTTTCCATATGAGCGTTTTTCAGTTCGGACTTCAACTGATATTTCGGTTTGTGCAATCGCCAAACAAACGCACAATTCATCGGGTAATCCACATACCGAACAAACAGGCATTGGAAACAACCCCCTTTAATTTTCATACCCTATGAATGTTCGCTAAAGTGGTTGATATGTTGAATAATCCCTGCATTCATCTTCAACAGAAACGGTGTATCTGTAATGAACAATTAGGGGTGATGCGGGGTAGTAGTCAATTCTCCCTTTTCTCAAAACAATGACTTGAAACTTTCCTTGTGGTTGAAAATACCGATTAGGTGAAAGTTGTGATGTTGGAACGAGGTCAATAGGTTCAAGCCCCACGCTATCATCAACGCCCCATTGATAGTCGTCATTGAACTCCAATTGATAACGACCAAAGAGGTTTTCCAACTGCGATATTTCAATTGTGTTTGGATTTGAACCTCTCCCTGTTGCCACCAAATCAACATTGATTCTTGGGTCTGTTTGAAATGATTTAACGAGGGTCGGATTCGTCATACTCGGACTTTCCAATTTTTCTTTCAGCAAATTGAAGATTCTTTCAGCGTGGCATTCTCCGACTTGAAGAACATCAAGTGTTGATTTGAAATTATCAAAGTCAATTTGCCACCATATATCCGCATAATCCTTATCCAATTTGTTGTCTTGAACGCTTTCCACTTCATGTGGGGCGGTTTTGTTGCGACCAAGTGTTTTTCCTGTGAATCCTGTCATTGTTCCATAAACAACCAACCTGTGCCGATAAACAGGCATAAAATTAGCAACCCAAGAACGCCCCTTTTTGCTGATAATTGGTTTTCCATCATGCGTGACCTTTCTCATGGCTCGGACTGTTGTGTTCAATTCTTTGGCGGCTTTGGTTGCAGATTGACCTTTTGACATACGATGCAAAAAGGGTATTTTCTTTGCCGTTGGCGGTCTTTGGATTATGACTTGGTTCAAATTGCCTTTTTTGACCCACTTTATACCCCGCAACGATAGATAACGATAGACTGAACGCCTATCTGTTTTGACGAACTTAGCCGCTTTATCAACACCCCAACCCATTTTATCCATGAGCATGAGGGCTTGTTCAACCCTCGCTACAACATCGGCAGGTTGCGGTCTCACCATACATCATACCTCATTCAAGTGGATGTTCAATGTCCGTATCACCAAGAACCCATTTCAATGATTTGACAACACCTTCCAATGCTTTGTAGTTCCTCATGTGTTTAATTCGTTCTTTTCCGTTGGTTTTTTGAATCATTTGAAGGTGCATATTCTGTTTCCGAATCGCACGATTGAGCATATCCTCAATCTGTTCCCATGATTTATCGTATGTAAAATCCCCCATCATATCACCAAACCTTTGACAAAACAATAAACGAAAGTACGACACCCATTGCTGAAAAAATTGTCCTCAACAACTCCAATTTATGATTGTGTTTGTCAATCCAACACTCAAGCCTATCTCTTTCAGCCATCAATATCATCACCTTTTTTCATGTGTCTTTCCAATTCTTCAAGCAATTCGTCCGAGATTTCATCGGACACTTTGATGGTCGGCTTGGTTTCCGTTTCATGCACTTCTACTTCAACTGTTCCCTTTTGACGAAACTTTGATTCCACATAATGTGCTTCTGTTGGTTCTTCCTCTTTGCATATGACCCAAGCATCTCCGATTTGTTGAATGTATTTTTTATCTCTCAAAGTGAGCAAACAGGATTCTATCGTGTGCAATTTCACTTTCACATTTTTTGCGAGCGTCATAGCGTCTGCCGCACCACAGGTTTTCAATTCCCGATAAACCGTTTGAAGCATAGGCGACAAATCCAAGCCCAAATCGTTAATGTCAAAGTGTTGTGTGAGAGTTCTCAACGATTCAAGCATAAGGTTGTACGCTTCGTGAATGTCTTCATTATGGACTTCCGAATGTCCGTGTATTCTTGAAAATGAACGGCACAGATTGACGAACTCCGCCCATTTTCTATTGTCGGGCATTCCTCTCGCGTGGAATATGTCTTGAAACTCCGACTTTGATTTCAACGATTCATACACAGATTTTATCAACCCATATGATTCCATCAAAGGTATGTCTTTATGGCTCACAAACCGAAGGTATTCACAGAAAAATTGTTGCCACATAATCAATTCATCATTCGCTTTCTTGTTTTTTTGACCCTCTTCCATATTGCGAACGATGATTTCTTCAACGGCTGAAGTTTTATCATCGGGATTCAATTTCAATTGAGTGAATATGAGCGTCAAGCGAGAAACGATTTGTGGAGTATATCGTCCGAACGCTTCCATCATTTCCCTTTTGGAATCCCCTTCTTCGTAGTGATGTGGTGGATTGCCGAGCATGAGGATATTCAAACAAGTGGGCTTTGTAATGTCAAGTTTTCCCTTTGTCAATTTGACAAATCCGTTTGCCATCGCGCCCAACAATTCACCAAAAACCGTGTCTTTCCATAATTGAAACTCGGAAATCGCTATGCGTTCGTGATTCATTTTCGGCATCAATCCAACATCAACGCTTGACAAATCATCGGATGACATAGCCCCAAACATACCGGGAATTGTTGTCATTTGACCCGACGAAGCAACTCCACAAGGAACAAGTGGCTGAATGATTTTTTCAACGAGGGTGTCCTTTCCCTCTCCATGAGATGTGATGAGTCCGACATGAATCATTTCGTGCTTGTGCAACGGATTCAAGCAAAACAACATAATGGCTTTTTTGATGTATGTTGGTGCAAAGAACTTCTTCCAAAGGACTTCGCACATGAGGTCAAGCGGTGTCATGTTTATTTGATGACATTTTGAAAGGAATGTTTCAATTTGCTTTTCGGTGAGTTTTGAGCGTTTGTTGTTTAAATCCAAGTGAAGCGTTTCAACGATGAACAGGCGTTTTGATTTGTAGTTCCTAAATTGACCTTGAACCATAATCCTGTTGCCTTCCCTTTGACTTGTTGTGATAGCGGTGAGGGCTTCTTTGATTGCCTCATTGTCCGACAAAGCACCTTCAAGTGTTGATTCGGGAGCGTTATGAATTGCACAGGGAATCGTGTGTTTCCCATCGGAAAGTAAAAACTCAATGATGACCGCATCTGCGGGTTCGTCATCCTGTGGATTTTTGTTTCCTTTTCCCTTTCCGTTGTCCTTTTTGATGGTGATTGGTGATATGCCGACTTTGATAACGAATCCCGAACCTTCGCATAGTTCAGCACTTATCGTGCTAAGGAATGCTTCTTCAAGAGTCGTGATTTCATATTCAAAGTTTGAGACTTGACTTGACACCCAATCACGAAAACGCTTGGGTATCGTTTTGCTCATACAATGTCACCACACGACAACGAGTATATGGGGATTTTGAATTACAGAAAACAAACATCGCATTCACCTATCGTTTATCGTGAGAACCCACGCCATATGACCCTGCAAGGTGTATATGAAAATGAAGCCGTTCAAAAGGAATGAAGGCGAACATTTCAAAAACAACCGTTGACCCGCACATGAAGGTGGGAACGGTGGTCGCTCGTCAAGGTCGGAGGCGAGAAGGGAGGAATCAACAGACCCGCCAAAAAGGTGAAACACCTAATCGGCTTGATGGCGAACGCCCACCGCCCCCGTTGAGAGGGAATGGTGAGTTTTTGCATTCAAAATCTGTTTCACTCGTCTTGCTCGGACCATTGGTCTTCGGGAACGGCAGGAACATCAACGGATTCGCCCGAATTGACAATTTCAATGTCCAAGCGGTTGTATTCGTTTCCGTTCTTGCTCATCTTCTTGTGGCGAACGAATTGGATTTCAAGAGGGAAATCAAGACCATTTTCCGAGGCGTTGTCAACGGCTCGCTTCAAGTGTTCTTGTTCAAATTGGTTGGACACCCACCAAGTAAGGCGGCGACCATCATCAAGGCGAGCAAGTTCAACTGCGGTGGAAGGATTGTAGCCCTTCTTGGATTCAATGTCGTAGTTTGGGGTTCGCACAATTGCGATGTTGTTGTAAAGCACACCTTGTTCTGCGGTGAAACGGTCAGTCACAACGAATCGTCGTGGTTGTTCACTTCGTTGGGTTTCCAAGCGACTCACGAATGCGAGGGCTTCATCACTCAAGGGCACAGGCTCATTTTCAATTTGGTTTTCGTTTGGCAATTTCTCATCTCCATTTTTGTTTGTGTCTTTCCGACTTATCCTGTGGTTAGGACAACAGGTATATGAACAATTCGTTTTCCTCATTTTGTGGTTGTATTCATATAGTCGTTCTGCGTGGGATATATGATAGCATGACTCTTAATCCGTTGCCTCAAGATGTCGTTGAAGATGTCAATGTCCTTTTATCCCATGCTAAAGAGTCTGCTGAAATTGTTCCCGAAAGAGTCAAGGAATCGGTCATTGAAATCATTGATGCTTTAGAATTGTATCTTGAAAGTGATGAAGAACCTTGGCCTTCATGGAGAGTGAATGTTCCATGGGAATATGTGCGAAACGAATATGCTTCACGCTTGGGTATGTGGCAAAAGAACACCTTTGTTGCTTTTCAAAACGATGATTCACCGAAAAAAACCATGATTGAGCGAGCAGTTTTGACGCTTCTTGAAGGTGGCTTTGACGCATCGTTGATTGACGGTGAAGTGGGTATTCATGTCAAGAGCCGTGATGATGATGCTATTTTGTATTTGGATGCACATTTTCTCGCACACCCATATTCAGCCATCAAAATGAACAACGGTGCAGTATTGTTCACCGTTTTGGATTCAAGGCATTATCCTGCTGAAAATTATGAACGCACCGATTGGGGCACAACTGTTCTTTCCATTGATGACTTGAAAAAGGGCATTGAAACGATTTCATCACAATATGGTGGATATGCCAACAATTTGAATCAAATGATAGGTGAGTGAAAATATGGCTGATGATGAAGGATTTGGTGGTTCGGGATTTGGTGGTTCGGGATTTGGTGGGAAGAAGCCAACGCCAAAAACGACTCCTGCACCGACTCCTGCACCGACTCCTGCACCGACTCCTGCACCGACTCCTGCACCGACTCCTGCACCGACTCCTGCACCGACTCAAAGCACAAGCACCACCTTTGACCCATATGGCTCAAGGAAAACTGTTCCTGCCGTAGCGATAACCGATATTCCCGAAGAAGTTTTGGAAGCGTTGCGTAAATTGAAAGAACAACTTACGCCTGAGCAACAAGCATTGGCAACAATCAGCCCCCAATACTCGTTGTTTAAGGGTCTTGACCGTTGCCCACCTTGTCATACTTTTATTCCTCCGAAGAAAGATGCAGACGAAGACGATTATGGAACTTGTGTTTATGAATGTGAAGACAATGAAACTTGCATTGATGGTGTATGTATGCCTCCCGAAGAGGATGACCCACTTTGTAAACCAACCATGCGATTTGAAATTGACAAGGACGACAGAATGTGCCGAGTTGATACTTTCAACAAGGTAAATGCGAACGATAGGCGACAAGACGATGGTTTTTCTTTTGAAATTGAAGGCGTTCCCAATCTGCAATACACATACATTGTTTTTGATAGAACTGTTTCGTTGAAACAAGTTTCGGGCTTCCGTGAAGTGAATACAACCGAAGAACAAAGCACCATGACCCAAAACTACACGGCAGGTTCAGCACAACCTCGCCCCCGAAAGTTCATTGGTCTTTCAAAGGGCATCGGCTATCGTATTCCATCACCGACTTTTGATTGCGAACCTGTCGTTGTTATGGTGTCTTCGGCAAACGACCAAACCAAACAACCGACCAACTTCAAGTTTCACAAGGATAGTGCCGACAATTTGTACCTTGAATGTTTGGATTTAGAAGTCGGAGAGCGATACGATGGGACATTCATTGTTCAATTACAATATCCGCCACTTTATGCAAATGTATATGACAAAAAGACATTCATGGCTGAAACCATGACTTTCAACGATTTGAAAGCGAAAGCGAAGGCGAATGCTGATTTTTTACCTTTCATGCCCCCATTGGATGCAGAAGGCATCAAATCGGCTGATGCTATTTTGACTCAAAAAAATTATTCTGCTGATGACCCCATCAAAGATGTTTTTGAAAATGTCGTTGGTTGGTTGGGGAAGTTCAGTTGTGAAGATATTCCAAAGGTTTCAAGCAGTTCGTTGTTGCCTTCCGAACTTTACATGAATACGGGTGCAGGGGCTTGTCGGCACAGGGCGTTTATGGCGTTTTTGATATTCAACAGGCTCGGATTACCCACTCGTTATTGCACATCCACTTGTCATGCGTGGCCTGAAATATGGGATTATGAAAATCGCCTTTGGGTTCAAATTGATTTGGGCGGTTGTGGTGATGGCGATAATAGGGGTTGTCCACCATGCCACCAAAAGAACCCATTATACGGCACAAGTGAGGGCGAAC
>Ga0181568_10000569_pt1 | contig 33160 bp, 28 predicted proteins | sample 101ome_20_FD_133758 | JGI IMG/M metagenome (GOLD analysis project Ga0181568, IMG submission 133758) | Coastal salt marsh microbial communities from the Groves Creek Marsh, Skidaway Island, Georgia - 101404AT metaG (megahit assembly) | ecosystem: Environmental > Aquatic > Marine > Intertidal...
AAGAGGATCTTCGATATGGTTTAAGAGAAAATGTTAAGGGTAACGAGTTAGCAAAAAGTCCAGAGTTTTCAGCTGACATTAGTCTCACGTATGAAACTGCCCTTGCTTCTGGAAGTATGTTTACTGGGATAATGCAGTACATTCAAAGAGGAGACTTCCAACAAAGAGTCTCTAATAACCCTATTGTTGATGCTATTGATTCATATGATTTATTGAATCTTACTGCAAGCTTTGATTTTGTAGGAGATAAATGGGGGCTGGACTTTAAAATCCTGAATGCGACAGATGAAGATGGTGTTAACTCAAGCATGACAGATGTCTTTGGTGTGGCTGCAACTGGATTAGAGCTTATTCCGCCTCGTCAATTCATGGTTCGATTAAGTATGAGCTATTAATTTAGCAATTTATAAACAATGGATAAATTATTTATTCAAGCTGATGAGCTATTAAGAGATTCATTCAAACTTGCATGGCAAGTTTATGAAAGTGGTTATCGCCCAAACTATATTATTGGCGTTTGGAGAGGTGGAGCTCCAATTGGTATAGCTGTTCAGGAGTTTTTAGATGTCCTTGGAGTGCCCTCAGACCATATTGCAATTCGCACCTCTCATTACAAAGGAATAGATGAGAGAGATAGTCAGGTTCAAGTTTATGGCCTTAACTATGTTATAAAGCAGGTTGAATCAGAAGATTCACTTCTGATTGTAGATGATGTTCATGATACGGGCATATCTATTCAAAAAATAATTTTAGACCTTCAAATTGCTTGTAAAAAAAATACACCTGAAATTAAAGTAGCCACCCCATACTTCAAACCAATGAAAAATAAGACAGATATAAAGCCTGATTTTTATCTTCATGAAACAGAGAAATGGCTCGTCTTTCCACATGAGCTTGAGGGTTTATCCATAGATGAAATTATTGAGTTTAAGCCTGAGCTTTCCGAAGTTATCAAAAAAATTAAACCTTTTATATCTTAAAAAAGATTTAATATTGTTTCCTTTATAATATAAATTCATTCACTATTAAGTATGAGCAACTCTAAAAATCTCTCTTTAGATAAGAAAAATATTGATACTGTTTTGGTGTTGGACTTTGGCTCTCAATACACTCAACTTATTGCAAGAAGAATTAGAGAGTTAAATGTGTTTTCGATAATACTTCCTTGGGATGTTTCAACTGAAAAAATTAGATCTATTAATCCTAAGGGAGTAATTTTATCTGGAGGCCCAGAATCTGTTACAGAATCTAATACTCCAAGAATCCCTGAAATTATTTTTGAATTAGATGTGCCTGTTCTGGGTATTTGTTATGGGATGCAAACTCTTGCAGAGCAATTTGGGGGGCAAGTGTCCTCCTCAAAAAATAAAGAATTTGGCCATGCTCAAATTGTTTTAGAGAAACCATCTTTGCTCTTTGATGGCTTTAGCTCTGGCTCTTCAGTTGATGTGTGGATGAGTCATGGAGATCATGTATCAACTCTACCAGATGAATTTAATTTAATTGCCTCAACTAAATCAGCTCCGATAGCTGTCATGGAGCATGCCCAAAAACAAATTTACGCGTTGCAATTTCATCCTGAGGTCACCCACACAAAACTGGGCAACACTGTATTAGAAAATTTTACATTCAAGATATGTAAATGCTCAGCCCAATGGAGAATAGAAAATCTTATTGAGCAAAGAATAAATGAAATTAAAGAAAAAGTAGGAGATCAAAAGGTATTGCTTGGTTTATCGGGCGGAGTAGATTCATCTGTTACAGCGATGCTTCTAGATAAAGCGATAGGAAAAAATTTAATTTGTGTTTTTGTTGATAATGGATTGCTTCGAAAAAATGAGGCTGAAGATGTAGAAAATCTATTTAAAGAGAAGATGAATTTAAATTTGTTAGTCGTTGATGCAAAGAAAGTTTTTTATAGACATCTAAAAGGTATCTCAGACCCAGAGCAGAAAAGAAAAATCATTGGTAGAACTTTTATTGATATTTTTGATAACGAGGCAGCCAAGCTAAAAGAAGAGATTAATTTTTTGGCACAGGGCACCATTTATCCTGATGTAATTGAATCCTCTGAGTCAGAATCTAAAGAGGCAAGAGTTATTAAATCTCATCACAATGTTGGAGGCCTTCCTGATGATATGAAGATGGAATTAGTGGAGCCTTTGCGGGATTTATTTAAAGACGAGGTTAGGACAATGGGATCTGAGCTTGGTCTGCCATTGGAGATGTTAAATCGCCATCCATTCCCAGGTCCAGGACTAGGAGTAAGAATTCTTGGAGAGATTTCCCAAGAAAAAGTTTTAATTCTTCAAAACGCTGATGCAATTTTCATTGAGGAATTAATTAAGGCTGGCTTATACGACAAAGTAAGCCAAGCATTTTGTGCATTTCTTCCCATCAAATCAGTTGGAGTTGTTGGTGATGAGAGGAGATATGCAGATGTGATAGCGATTAGAGCAGTTGAGACAGTAGACTTTATGACTGCTACCTGGGCAAGGCTTCCATATGATTTCTTGGCTCATGTCTCAAATCGAGTAGTGAATGAATTGGAGGGAGTTAGCAGGGTTGTTTATGACATTTCCAGCAAGCCACCAGCCACTATTGAGTGGGAGTAAATGAATTTAATATTTATTTTATGAAAATTTTTATTAGAAATGCTACCAAAAAAGATGCAAAAAATATTTTTGAATGGAGAAATGATTCTGATTCTATAGCAATGTCGCTATCATCAAAAGCCATAACATGGGATGAGCATTTGAAATGGTACAGATCAGCGCTGAAAGATGACAATATAATGATTACTATCTGTGAATTTGAAAATAGACAAAATCAAGAAATTGGCATGGTTCGATTTGATTTTGATCCTCTAAAAAATAGGGCCTCTATATCTATAAATTTAAATCCAATTGCAAGAGGTAAATCAACTGGCCAATATTGTTTAAGAGCCGCCATTAATTTTATGCAAAAGAAAAATAAAAATTTTAAAAAAATAGTCGCCGATATAAAAAAAGAAAATATAGCAAGCATTAAATCCTTTGAAAAAGCAGGATTTTATAGTTCAAAAATTAATTTTGAAAATAAAGTCCAGTACATTTATGATTTGAATGATGAATAAGCTTAAGCTCACTAGAATTAATAAATCAAAAGAGCATAAAAGGGAGCTTTTTAGCCTTTTAGATAAAAGGAATTTTTCAATCAGTCATAAGAGAAATATTTCTTTCTCTCAGCATAGTTTTTTTGTAGATAATCATCCCTATAGAGCATGGTTTTTCATCGAATATTGCAACAAAATTATTGGCTCTGTTTATATTTCAAAAGATAATTCTCTGGGAATAGATTTAAATAAAGAAAACCTTGCTCACCTTGAAGCAGTTCTAGATATTTTGTATAAAAAATATAAACCTTTAAAACCTATTCCATCAATGCGAAGTAAAGAATTTTTTATAAATGTTAGTGAAAAAAATTCTCCGCTTAAATCAGCATTAAAAAATTTGAAATATGTTCCCATCCAAACAAGTTACCAGCTAAAAACATAATTCTATTAATTTTATTATCATTATTTAGAATCTCTGCGGTCTATTGAAAAGAAGTGATGTCATATTTGTTGGCATTAACTAAGATGAAGTTTGTTATAATTAAGCGTAAAAATATTTTTTTTAAATGAAATTAGAGATAGATAATAGATTGGTTGGTGAAGGGTATCCTCCATACATAATTGCAGAATTATCTGCAAACCATAATGGCTCAATTCAGAGAGCAAAAGAATCAATTACAGAAGCAAAAAACATTGGCGCATCCGCTGTAAAAATTCAAACTTATACAGCAGATACGATGACAATTGATTGCAATCGTGATGATTTCATTATCAAAGGTGGATTATGGGATGGTTATCAACTTTATGATTTGTATCGAGAAGCAGAAACACCTTATGAGTGGCATGAAGAGCTATTTGCTCATGCAAATAATCTTGGCATTACAATTTTTTCATCCCCTTTTGACGAAACTGCAGTTGACCTTTTAGAAGACCTTAATGCTCCTGCATATAAAATAGCCTCATTTGAATTAACTGATTTACCACTAATAACATACGTAGCAAAAACAAAAAAACCTATTCTAATGTCAACTGGAATGGCTTCAGAAGAAGAGATTGATGAGGCTTTGACCGCCGCAAGAAATGGTGGCTGTGAAGAAATTCTACTTTTTCATTGCATAAGCAGTTACCCAGCTCCTATTAAAGAGGCAAATCTGAAACAGATGCTGCATTTAAAAAATAAATTCAATGTTGCTATTGGCCTATCAGATCATACTATTGGCAATACTGCAGCTATCGCTGCAATAGCAATGGGAGCATCAGCAATAGAAAAGCATTTTACAATTAGCAGAAAAGATAAAGGGCCAGATAGCGATTTTTCTATTGAACCAGCGGAGCTAAAGGAGTTAATTTCTGAGGCTAATGATGTATGGAGTGGATTGGGTTCTTCTTCTTTTAAAAGATCAGCAGCTGAGCAGGAAAGTAAAGCTTTTAGAAGGTCTTTATATTTTGTAAAGGATTTAAAGTCAGGGCATGTAATTACCAAAGACGATATTCGAAGAATTAGACCTGGCTATGGTCTTCCTCCAAAATATTTTGATGATATCATCGGCGCAACACTGAGCAATGATGTTCATAGGGGTCAACCTGTTGATTGGAAAGCTGTAAAATTATAAAAAAGCCATTCAATTTGCAGTAAAGAGTTATAAATTATATATATTACAGAATTAAATATTTTTATAACTAAAGTATTTTGCTATTATTTAATTATGAAAAAAATCGCAATACTTTTCTTAACTTTATCAATATCTAGTTGCGCTATCTTTGTTGATGAATATCAAGTTAATCAAAAAAGAGTTTTAGCCTACTTATTATCTGATTTGCCGCTTCCAGAAGATGCCGAGATCATTAAAGAGCCCACGGTTGTTTTGGGTACTGGAAAATCAATTTCAGGCAGAGTGGTATTAAAATCAGATTATACTCCAGCTGAAAATCTAATTTTTTACGGAAATGAAACACTATCCACAGGCTGGATTCTTGCAAGCTCAAAAGTTGGAGAGGAAATTTCTCTGATTTATACAAAAGATGGCAGGTTTGCAAGTATCTTTATAACTCCAAAGACTGGGATTGGTTCTTTTATTTCGGGTAGTTATGGAAGTGATATTGTTATTTCAGTTGTTCATCCAGAGGCAATTGACCTACAAAATCCATACGAGGGTTTAAATTATAATAATTTACCCGAACTTCCTTAAAAGTTATTAATTTACTTTTAATTTTTTTAAACTGAAATGACTTGAATCATTTTTTATGAAATTAAAATATCGCCCTGAAATAGACGGTCTTAGAGCGCTAGCTGTTCTTCCAGTAATTTTTTTTCACGCTGGGATTAGTATATTTAATGGTGGTTTTGTTGGGGTAGACATTTTCTTTGTAATAAGTGGATATCTAATTACAAGCATATTAATTGAGGACTTATCTAAAGAACGTTTTAGCCTTTCAAATTTCTATGAACGCCGTGCAAGAAGAATACTCCCAGCATTAGTATTTGTATCTTTTTTTACAGTTATCTTGGGTTGGATTATTCTCAACCCAATTGAATTATTTAAACTTGGTACTTCTTTGCTTGGAGTTGCAACTTTTACTTCAAATATTGTTTTTTGGGATGCTCAAGGATATTTTGAGGAATCTGCTGAGCTTAATCCATTGCTCCATACATGGAGTCTAGCTGTTGAAGAGCAATTTTATTTATTTTTCCCCATTCTTCTATTTTTCCTTTGGAAATACGGAAAGCAAAATACCTTATGGGTAATATTTTTTATTTCATTTATTAGCTTGGCATTATCAGAGTGGGGGTGGAGAAATCAATCATCAGCTAATTTTTATTTAATTCCAACAAGAATATGGGAACTATTTGCTGGCTCAATTGCAGCATTAATTTCAACATCAATTAAGTTTCAAAAGAATAACATTTTATCTATTTTTGGTTTTTTAATGATAGTGATTTCAATATTTATTTATGATGAAAGCACACCTTTTCCTAGCTTATATACATTGCTGCCTGTTCTTGGAGTTTTATTAGTAATACTTTTTGGTTCTAAAGAAACCCTTGTTGGTAAGCTTCTAAGCTCAAACATCCTTGTTGGTATTGGTCTTATTAGTTATTCAGCCTATCTTTGGCATCAACCACTATTTGCATTTTCAAGACATTTTAAAGGCCAAATCAGTATTTCTTCTATTGAAACTTTTGCTATTTTAATGTCTTCAATAATATTGGCTTTTTTAACATGGAAATACATAGAAAAACCTTTTAGAGATAGGAGTTTTCTTTCTAGAAAAAAAATAGCTATTGTCAGTATTTCTTCGCTAGCATTTATCGCAGGATTGGGCATTTTATCAAGACATGTTTCCAATAACTTCGAATATACTCTAGCCAAACAATTATCTAAGTCTGATTATGTATATTATGGAAATGTTGATGATAGAAAATTTATCGCTTCTAGATTGTCTCTTCCATTAAATCCTGTAAGTTCATTGATAGTTGGCTCCTCAAGAATTATGCAGGTAAATTCAAAAATTATGGATGAGGATGTAATAAATTTATCTGTATCCGGAGCATCTGTTGAAGATAATGTAGCAATAATTGGCGAAGCTTATGCAAAATTAAAACCATCAAAAGTATATATTGGTGCAGATCCTTGGCTTATAAATAAAAATAATTTTCAGGATAGATGGCAATCTATTGAAGATCTATATTTACATTGGATGAATTTTATTAAATCCCCTAAAGCTGGTGCAATACAACCTAATGCAACCTACTTAAAACAAAGTTCCCTAGAGAAAAATGAAGATAGTGCTCTTAAATCAATTTTTAAAAAATTTAATTTTTCTGATTCTATAATTGCTTTGAACGACTCTCCCGAGGCAATTGATAAAAAAGCTTATGATGGACTTCATATTTATAATGAAAAATATATCTCTAAAAAAATTGATCCCTCAGGCATTCAATTTAATGCTGCAGCTGATTACTCAATGGGTAATTTTAGTTTTGATGATCAGGCTGAAAGTAAACTTCGTTTGATAATTAAATGGCTTATTTTTAACAAAGCAGATGTTTATCTTGTTATGTCACCATACCACTCTGGACTTCATAAAAATTTTATTGATAAAAAAAATAAATTTCATCAAGCTGAAAATTTTTTTATTGAGCTTGCTGAAGAGTTAAATATTACTGCTCTTGGCTCATATGATGCTCTTAAGGTTGGGTGCGAAGATGACGAGTTTTATGATATGTTGCACCCAAAAATTTCATGTATGGAAAAAGTTTTAAATTACTCTTCTAATTAGCTTATTAATTATTGATATACTTCAAATACATATGCCCCCTTTAAGTTAAACTATTGCTCTAATGATTTTTGATTCCTTAAAATATGATGAAATATCGCGCCGAAATTGATGGTTTAAGAGCGCTTGCAGTACTCCCAGTCATTTTTTTTCATGCAGGCTTTAGTTGGTTTTCTGGCGGGTTTGTTGGAGTTGATATTTTCTTTGTTATAAGCGGCTATTTAATAACTACCATAATTATCACTGAGATTTTAAATGATAAATTCAGCCTGGTTAACTTTTATGAAAGGAGGGCGAGGAGAATTCTTCCTGCTCTTTTTTTTGTTATGTTGTTTTGCCTTCCATTCGCTTGGTTTATCTTAACCCCTTCTGATTTAATAAATTTTGGGCAAAGTTTAGTCGCGGTTTCTACATTTTTGTCAAATTTTTTCTTTTGGATAGATAGCGGATATTTTTCTACTGACGCTGAATTAAAGCCTCTACTTCATACTTGGAGTCTGGCAGTTGAAGAACAATATTATATTATCTTTCCTATTTTTCTTATCATTGCATGGAGATATGGAATTAAATTTATATTGTTTTTGCTATTTTTTTCTTTTCTTGCCAGTTTATTTATTGCTAACTATGGAGCCTATAGGGCTCCAAATGCTACATTTTTTCTATTGCCTACACGGGGATGGGAATTAATTCTTGGAGTATTTGCAGCGATTTACCTTCAGTACAACGAATATTCAAAATCTTTTTTAGTTAATCAGTTGTTGAGCATTCTGGGATTATTGATGGTTTTCTTTTCAATTATATATTTTGATCATTCAACCCCTTTCCCAAGTTTTTATGCATTAATCCCAACTGTTGGGACATGCCTATTAATTTTATTTTGTGTTTCCGGAACTGTAGTTTATAAAATCCTATCTAGCAAATTGTTTGTTGGCATTGGTCTTATTTCTTATAGTGCATATTTATGGCATCAACCTCTTCTTGCATTTTCTAGGCATTATTTTTCACAAGAAATTTCCTCATTCATTCTAATTTTTTTATGCTTATTATCCTTATTTATGGCTTATGTTAGTTGGAAGTGGATTGAGAGCCCCTTCAGGAATAAGACTATATTTAATAAAAATCAAATTTTTAGTTTCTCATTAGTTGGAATAGTATTTTTTATTGCCATAGGTACTTTTTTTGATCGATCTAATGGCGGAATTAATTATTACAATACACAAGATCAAAAAATACTAAAAAACTTTTTAAATGCGTCTGATTATGTTATGGAGAGGTTTAGTAAAATCCAACTTAAAGATTTTGAAACATCTAATAATCCTTCTATGAAGAGGGTATTGCTAATAGGTGACAGTAATGCTGAAGATCTAACCAATGCAATCCATGAGTCTAATGCTATTGATAATTTAGACCTATCAGGTTACTACATTCCTGCAAGATGCGGGTCATTGATGATCAACCAATCCAGGCTAAAAAAATACCAAGCAACAGATTGTATTCAGCTTCAAAATTTTTTTAATAGCCAAAAACTTGCTCATTTAATTGAAGATGCTGATGAGGTTTGGATTTCCTCAATTTGGATGGCCTGGACCTTGGATTTTTTAGAGGAATCACTTATAAATCTTAAAAGGATTAATCCAAATATTAAAATATTTGGTCCAAAGTATCTTGGCGAGGTGCAATCTAGAGATTATAAAAAATTTGGAATTAATATTTGGAAGAACACCTTACCCTTAGGAAGTAATACAAAATTTCCAGAAAGAAGAGCGAGATTAATGTCAACCTTACATCGCTTAGAAGTGCCTTTTATCGACCTTCAGATTAAGCTATGTGAAGGTCAAGAAACTTGCCCAAATTTTGATGGCGAAAACTTATTAACATTTGATGGAGATCATCTTACAAGATATGGCGCAAGGAAGCTTGGAAATATCCTAGCAAACAATAAAGATATTTAGATATACTCTTTGCATTTTTAAGTAAGCCCAGTTTATAAATAAAGTGATGAAAAAATTAAAAACATCTATAATGTTTAACTTAATTCACCATTATTCAGGAGAAGTTTTTTATGGACAATACAATTTCGTTTACTGATATTTTGGAAACAAGTACTGCAGGGCTGTCTGGTGGCGGCACAATTACAGTTGCAGCAATTTTAATCTCCCTTTTTGCTTCTTTGATTTGTGGCATATTAATAGCCTTAGTTTATAGGCAGGCTTATCAAGGAGTATTGTTCCAAAAATCTTATGCGGTAACTATTGTCCTTGTTACCCTGGTTACAACAATGGTGATAATGGTTATAAGTGGAAATTTAGTTCTTTCGCTTGGAATGGTTGGCGCCTTGTCGATTGTTCGTTTTAGAGCAGCAATAAAAGATCCTCTAGACATAGTCTATATTTTCTGGGCAGTTGGCGTTGGGATAGCCAATGGAGTAGCCTATTTTTCAGTTTCATTCATATCCTCTATTTTTATTGCAATATGTTTAATAGCTTTAAAAAAAATACCATCTAGACCAAAATCTAAATTAGTCATAATCAACTGTAATCAGAGCGCGACAGAAAGTGTCTCTAATCATATTCATTCCCTCAGCAGAAAGGTTAGCTTGAGAAGTCAAACCAATAAATTAGATTCTTGTGAATTAGTATTTGAAATTATGAATTTTGACCCTGAAAATAACTTTGATGCCATAAAAGATATTGCTGGAGTTGAACAAGTTAGATTGATAAATTATGCGGCTAACAACTAGATATTTTCTAGCATATTAGTTAATAAATATGGGTGTTTTAAGAAATTCCAAAGCCTTAAAGCTAAGCATTTTATTTGTCACGATGATGACATTGATAATATTTTCAATTAACACCTATTTATTTTTTAGAGTTTGGGAAAAAACTTTTGATTCAATTATTCCATATGAAAGATTGGAAAATTTTACTCACCAATTCAATCTTTACAAAGCTATCCAAACAAGAGGATATAAAAATAGTAAAGATAACATTAATATTGATTTATCAGCAGAAGATTTAAAAGTATTTCAGAGTTATTACTACGAATCTATATTCGGTCTAGGATATTTGGATGATGCCTCTAATGAATGGAGAAAATCTTCAATTACACTTCCAGAAAAAAATGAGCAAAAAATTCAGATCAAGATTCATGGAACTTCTACAACCCCAGTCCGAAAATCTCTTTCGTTTATAAATAGCCTTCGATACAGATACCTCAATAAAATTGATCCTAATGATCTAGATATTTCAAGAGGTGGATATGCTTTTAAAATTAAAATTAAATCAGAGGACGAATATTACGATGGAGCAAGAAGATTAAATCTTTTATCACCAGAAGACGATTGGTCTCCATCAACAAATACTATTAATAAATATATTCAATCACTAGGAGTAATTTCTTCTGCAGGAGAGCTAAAAAATCTATTCATTAATGGGAGGGAAATAGGACCATATCTTGTAATAGAGAATATTGGAAAAGAGTTGTTAGAAAGAAACTATCAGATTACTAATTATGCAATTTTAAAAGTTAATGATGACTGGAATAAAGGTTTTTATGTGCCCCATATTTCCAGCACTGATTATAGTTCATATGATCTTGAGCAGTCAGGAGAAATGGGCACTATTCCAATTGCGCAGACAGCCTTTAAAAATCTAATGCTGGCTTTAGATAAAAGGGATATCCAATCAATTAGATCATATGTGGATATAGAAAATATTGCCAAGATTGCGGCATTGCTCAATCTTACAGGAACTATTCACCCAGTAAGCGGAGATAATGTTAAATATATTTTTGATATAGCGACTGGTAGGTTTAAATTATCATATAGACTTGAAGGTAAAGTATATCCATTACAATCATACGCCCCATCAAAGTTTAACAATCAAAATTTTCATGGCCCTAAAAACAATAAATTAATCGAAATTTTGCTTAAAGAACGTTGGTTCTTGAATAAAAGGGACAAATATCTATCTGTTATTTTGAATGATCAACAGAAAATTATACAAATGATAGAGAACGATTTATTAAGGCAATCTACTCTTCTCAATTCTTCAAGATTCCCCACAAATCAACTGATACATGTTTCAAAGCAAGATATTAGATATATCAAAAGCAATCTAAATGTAATTAAAAACTATTTAAATTATGTAAAGATTTATATTACTCAATATAGAAAGATAAATAATAAAATCCAATTACAAATCTTACATGATTCTCATACCCCGTCATATCTTGAATCAATTTCAACATGCTCAAATGAAACTATTAAAGTCGACCCTCCATTAGTATTAGATGTTCCATCATATTCACTTGAAGATAACTACATTGATATTAATTCATCAATTAACTTTGACACTAATGTTGATTGTATAAAAAGTATTGAGGTGACCAAGGGATTAAAAAAAGAAAAAATTTCTAATCAACACATATATTTCAATCATGCAGCTGAAATTAGTTTTATAGATCAATCAGGTTTGAATCAATTTGGAGAGGGCTTAACTAAACATTCATCCAACAGTAAGAAAATTTCATTTACATTATCTGAAGGAGATTATGTACTTTCAGAAAATGTTGTTTTTCCGGCCAAATCTTCAATTGTGTTTAGTCCAGGGGTAAAAATCTTCTTGCATCCTGATGTTTCAATTCTTATCAGAGGCCCATTTATCGCAAATGGTAAAGATAGCAAAAAGATTACTATAAAGCGTTATGAGTCTGATCCATTTGGAACTTTTGCTATTTTAGGCGACAGTAGCTTTAAGCCAGAGGTTTATCTTAATCATTTTGAACTTTCAGGAGGCAGCGAAGCAATTTTAAATGGAGTTTATTTTAGCAGTCAGATGTCTATTCATCATGGAAATGTAAAGATTAACTTCTCTAAATTTGAAGAAAGCTTTTCTGATGACGGTCTAAATATCAAGTTTTCTCCAGTAACTATCAAGAATAGTATTTTTCAAAATAATACTGCGGACCAAATCGATCTTGACTACTCTGATGGTGAAGTTGTAAATAACATTTTTAATTTTACAAAACAAAATCCTCAAGATTACATAACCGATGGTCTAGATATAAGCGGTTCTAAAGTTTTTATTGCTAATAATATTTTTAAAAATATGACTGATAAAGGAATCAGTATTGGGGAACAAGCAAATGTAATTGTATTTAGTAATAGAATTTCTCAAAACAACAATGGTATAGCTGTAAAAGATGGTTCTGAGATGTGCCTTGTTTCAAATGAAGTATTTGATAATAAAATCGATATCAACTCTTACATTAAAAAGAAAATGTATCAATTGCCATCATTATTTATTGATGCATCTGAAGATCTTAAATTAAATATAAGCAAAATTGAAGATGCATTATCTAGTGAAATTCCCTCTGAATGTAAAGATAAAATTGATAGCATCACAGTATTAAAATGAATAGCATTCGAAGACTAGAGCTTAAATATTATTTTCATACAGATGATCTACGAGATATCAAAAATTATTTAAATGCTTCAATGATCACTGATCCAAATGATCAGTCTGAGGACGGGTATAAGATCACTAGTCTTTATTTTGATACGATTGATGATGATGATTTAAATCAAAAACTCGATGGAATAATCTACAGGGAAAAATATAGGGTAAGAATTTACAATGATAATTGTAAATCTGGAAAATTTGAAATCAAAAGAAAGCTAAACAATTGCATAGAAAAAATATCCATTGATCTTTTCGAGAAAGAAATACAAGAAATCATAAATGGAAATTATAGCTTTCTAGATAATTTTGAAAATACAGCTTATGTTTCATCTAGAATGAAATATTTGTCATACAAACCCAAGACCATTGTAAGTTATCATAGAAAAGCTTATTTTTTGCCAATCAATAATATCAGAATAACTCTTGATACTAGCTTGTGTTCTTATGGCTTTGAAACAGATCTTTTTAAGGTTGGAGGCATGGTACCTGTTTCAATTCAGAAAAATGGATATCAGATCCTAGAAATTAAATATGAAGATTATATTCCAGAATACATAACTGATTTTTTGAAGAGCAAATCTACTGTTCGATCTTCAATAAGTAAATATGCTCTAAGCAGAGTTGAAAATAATACAGAGATCTTTGGAGATGACCCACTAATCCCTCATTAGATTTAATGTAGATATTCTTCAAGGTTGATTCATTCCATTTTTCTCAAGTCTTTTATTTCATTTGACTATACAATATTGAAAATTAAGAAACCTTATTAATTTTTTTAAATGATTGATTTATGAAAAAATTTAAACCAGTTGGAAAAATTCATTATGATTCAAGGGAAGTTAATACCTCATATAATCTAGAGGATCTTTCTGAAGGGCGAAATTTACATCGAAATCACATCATTTTTAAAGATGAGAACATTATTCGTGTTTTTAATCGGATATGTGATCATAATGGAGGTCGGATATGCGAAAGAGAGGGTAAATTAGTTTGTCCGATGCATGGATGGGAATTTTGTCCAGAAACCTCATCATATAAAAATATTCAAGTTGTGAAAACAGAGGAAGATTTCACTATTGACAATGATCAGTTGGTTGTTAAGACAAAAAGTTTATTCCCCAAGCTATCACAAAAATCTTTTTCGAAAGATATTAAGATCACATTCATATCTCATGCATGTTTAATTGTTGAGACTGATGAATTTTCTTTTGCAACTGACCCTTGGGTAGTAGGTTTTGCTTTTGCTTCAGGCTGGTGGCCAAAAAATGATCCAGTCAAAGATTGGAAGGATAAATTAAACGCTGTTGATTTTATATATATTTCCCATAATCACCCTGATCATTTGAATCAATTTACATTAGAGCACATAAGAAAAGATATGTTGTTTGTGGTTCCAGCCTTTCCAAGCAATTCAGTTTTAAAAATGATGCAACGTTTTGAATTCTCAAATATTCAATTTCTTGAGTTTGATCAGGAATACAATTTTAATGATACAGAGCTTCAATTTGCTTTATTTAAATCAGGCGATTTTAGAGATGATAGTGGATTTTATTTTACATTCGGTGAATTTTCTATGCTTTCAGCAGTCGATTCAAATGATCTAAATTTTTTAAGATTGCCCAGAAATATTACAGTTTACGCATCCTCGTTTGCTGGAGGCGCTACAGGCTTTCCTTTGTGTTTTGAAACTATTCCTGAAAATCAAAAAATTAGCATAATGTCTAGAAATAAAAAAGCAAATTTATCAGTTGTTAAGAAAAATCTTTCAAAAACTCATGCAAAATTTTTTCTACCCTATGCTGGTTTTTTTCAAGAAGCGGCTAAGAGAGATGTATATATTAAAGAAAGTAATCTTAAGAACTCTGTTAATGATTATATTGAATACCTCAATGAAGAAGTTCTTGACACTACTTGCTACGATGAATTTTTATTTAATGGAGCAAGTTTTATTTCATCTCAAAAAATTGAAAGAGAACAATCATGCATTTCTCCTGAAAATTTTTATAAAGAAATTTTTTCAAATTATTCACTTAAAGATTCAGAAATAAAAGAGTATTTCATAAACAGTAATTTTCAAGATAATTTAATTCTATATATTGAATTAACTGATGATGATTTTAGTAACACCAAACTGATGTTCTCAGTTAACTTTTCTAAAGACAAGCCCGAGGTCAAATTTGATGATTTTTACTGGAATAAAATTAAACTAGAAAATACTAGCACCACGTTGAATAGAAAATTGCATATCAAGATAAGACAAGACTCATTTTCATGGGTAATAAATAATAAAATGCCGTGGGAAGACTTATCAATTGGGTTCCAATGCAAAATAGATAGAAGTCCCGACATATACAATGTAGATTTTTGGGATCACTTTACCAACAATTACATAGGATAAAAGTGGGAGATAAAAGAAAAAAAAATATTGTAGCAATTATTCCTGCAAGAGGAGGCAGCAAAAGAATACCTAATAAAAATATAAAACTATTTTGTGGCAAGCCGTTAATTTCATATCCAATCTCAATGCTCAAATCTTGTGATTTGATTTCTAAGGTTTTGGTTTCTACAGATAGTGAGCAAATAAAGAGAGAATCATTATTTTATGGCGCAATTGTCCCATTTATGAGGCCAAAGAAACTCTCTGATGATTATGCAACTACTTCTGATGCGATACTTCATGCTTTGGACTGGCTAATTGAGAACGAAACAACTCATGTAGATTATGTTCTTACGATGTATCCAGCTGCAACTTCAATTACTGAAGAGGAGATAGAAAAAGCTATCTTTATGATTGAGGATGGTGATGTGGACTCAGTGTTTACCGCACTTGAATTTCCGCACCCAATTCAACGGGCATATGTTCAAGACAAAAAAGGTTATGTAAAAATGATTGCAAAAAACGAAAGAAATAAGCGTACTCAAGATTTAGAAAATACTTTCCATGACGCTGGACAGTTTTATTTAACTAAAGCTCAAAAATTATTGGAAGAAAAAGAGATCATTTGCAAAAAGTCCAAACAGATAGTTTTAGATAAAAAAAAATTTATTGATGTAGATTCAATTGAAGATTTTACTCATGCTGAAAATCTTTACAAAATATATCATAGTTAAGTATATACAAGAAAATTAAACCTTTTTTTTGTCTTGATTTAATAAAATATTAAACAACTGTATATATTTTCTAGAAGATTTATTAATGGTAAATTCAAGAGATCTTTTGACTAGATTTTCCGCTTCTTCAAGGGGTTGCTGAAGCTCACAAATAATTGAATGTTTCATATTATTCTTATCTGATATATCAACAAGTCTGCCAAATTTTCCATTTTGAAGAATTTCTGAAGGTCCCACCGGGCAGTTTGTGGATACTATTGATGTGCCGCAAGATAATGCATGAATAATCATATTATTTAATCCTTCATATTCAGAGTTAACAACCATTAAATCGCTATTAGCAATGAATGATAAAAAGTTCTTTTGATTAGGCAATAAATTTACTGAGTTATCTAATTTTAAAGAATTAATCTTATTAATCACTGCATCTTCAAGGGGTCCTTCGCCAAGAATGATAAGCTTTAAGTTTAATTGCGCTGTTAATTCTTTAAAGATATCTAAAAATTCAATAACTCTTTTTTGTTCAACCAATCTTCCAGCCATAATAAGAATTTTGTAACTACGATTGGTTGAAAACCAAGGGTGCGATGGATGAGGTAATTTTCTGTAATCAAAATCTTCAGAAACTACTGGATTATATATTGTTTTAATTTTCTCATTAGGCAAATTTAATGAATATAAAATGTCATCTGTCATGTCATTGCATTGAGAAACAAAGAAATCAGCATGTTGAAAAATTATTTTTGCAAAATATAGAAAGAAGTATTTCTCTTTAAATTTCTTAGATTTTTGAATGAATGAAGTAAAGTGATTTCCCCCATTGATAATTATTTTAGGCTTGTGTTTAGAGAAAATCCTTGCCACAAGCATATATGCAGCAACAACATACATGGATACAACCACAATTGAGGGCTTAACTTCATCATAATACTCATGCAATTCACTGATGAGTTTTATGCCCCCAAATTTTTTTAGTTTAAAAAAATTAATTTTTTCATTGAATTGCGATCTATAATTTCCTGAATCTATTTCTTGTTGATAAAGAATTTCTATCTGAGAGAATTCTTCAATCAAATTATTTGCAAGATTTAAAAAGTTAATTTCCACACCACCAGTGCAAAGCTGTGGAACAACAAACGTAATTTTTTGATCCTTATATTTCATTACAAATTTTTATAGATTAATTAATAATCTCTCATAACTCAGTCTCTAGAGATTTTTATGGAATTACCAGTATAAGATACAATACAGTAAAAATTTTTTCTTTTGAATGAATATGATAAGTGTTGTCCTTCCAACTCATAATTTTTTAAATTCTACAAAAAATGTTCTTGATGCTCTTTCAAAACAAAGTTTAAAGCCATTTGAAGTAATAATTATTGATTCTTCGTCATCAGACGATATTCAAACTTTAGTAAATTGCTATGGTGCTGATCTAAATTTAATATATACAAAAGTTCAAAAAGCCTATCCAGGAGAGGCAAGAAATATTGGCGTTAACAAATCTAGTGGCCAGTATATTGCTTTTTTAGATTCGAAGACTATTCCGAAACCTGACTGGATAAGCAATGCAATGCAAAAAATAAATGAAGAAAATTTAGATCTTGAATTTGGTTCAACAAATTATCTTGCAAATTCTAAATTACAGAAAATTTTACAGGGATCTATTTATGGAAAAAAGCCTGTTGAGACAACACCGGGTACCATCATTAGCGCAGATGCGATGAAACAAATAGGAAACTTTATTGAAGGGGTAAGAGCTAGTGATGATTTAGAATGGAGGAATAGAATAAAAGCAAGCCATCTAAGATATTCTTCACCCATGACAGGTGTATTATCCTACTCAGAGATTTCAAAAGATTTTTGGTCAGAGATAAAAAGGCATTTTATTTATCAATTCCATAGTGCTTTAACAGAGGTGCAAATAAATGCAAAGATTTTTGTTTTAGCTATCAGTTTACTATTAATCTCTTTAATCATTCCTCATTGGAATGGAATGGTGGGTTGGAAAGATAGCATTTTTTACATTCCCCATATCACTCGGGGCTTTTTCTATATTTTTTCTGTTTTTTCTATTATTATTTTGTTTTCATCAAAGTTTTTAAAATTTAGAACAACTTTGTCAAAAGTTATAGCTGCGACAATGGCAATGTTATTACTCAATTTTGCAACTCAATGGAATGAAGTAATGGCTAATTGGGCTGATGAATCTTTTTTGTATATCCCTCACATTACTAAATTCTATATTTTTGGATTGATTTTTATAGCTTTTGTATACAGAGGCATAATATCTCCCATTAGGGGAGGCTTTAATATTCTAGATCTCATCCCCGTAAATTGGTTTGTATATGGAGTAGCAGGATTAATTCTTGATCTAGCAAAAATTCCAGGTTATTTTTTTGGTGCAGTTGTAGCATTATCAAGAGTTTTTAAGGGATAAAATGTCTCTAGAAAGGGTAAAGATTAAGCTCAAAGTAGGGTTTATTGTTGACGAGGATCGCATCCCAAGTAACTATAATGATTTACTTGGTGATATTAATTCAGATAATACTTTTTTTTCTAGACCAATTCTTATTTCACAAAGATACAATCATCTTGAGCCATATAAACGTAAGTCTTTTTTTGCATTCATAAAAAATATTTTTATTAGAATTCTTCGAAGATTAATAATGGAGGTAGAATTTTCAAAACTAAAGAAAAATAAAATCTTCTATAACTATGGAAAAAACATTAGTCTTGAAAATAATTCACTTAAGAAAATTTCTATTTATCCATTAATCTCTAAATCCGGAAAAAAACATTCTTTTTCTGATGAAGATATTAAAAAAATTAATGATTTGGATCTTGATGTTCTTATAAGATGCGGTAAAGGAATATTATCGGGTAAAATTTTGCATGCAGCTAAATTTGGAATTCTTTCCTTTCATCATGGAGATAATAGAGAGATTAGAGGGCTACCAGCTGGTTTTTGGGAAGTGTTTCTCTCAAAACCATCAACAGGTTTCATTATTCAGCAATTAACTGAGCAATTAGATGTAGGCAATGTAATTTATAGAGGTAATATACCAACAGCATCATATTGGCACTTGAATTCAGCTCGGATTAATTTAAAAAGCAATAATTTCATGCTGAAAGTACTGAGATCGATCTCCTCGACAGGCATCCTTCCTCCCGTTGAAAAAAATTTACAATATTCTAATAAAATTTTTTTCAATCCAGGATTAGTGACTTTGTTAAAATATATTTTTAAACAGTTAAAAATATTTATTTTGAATAATGGTTATAATTTTTTAGGTTATAGGCATGAGTGGAGCGTTTCATTCATTAAATCAACCAATTTCAATATTCAGCTTTCTGAGTCTTTGACTATTGAGAATCCTCCAAATAGATTCCTAGCTGACCCATTTTTAATAGCTCATGAAGGCTTTAATTATTGCTTTGTTGAAGATTTTTGTTATGAACAAAACACCGGAAGGATATCTTGTTATAAGATTTTTGAAAATAGCTATGAACCATTAGGAATAGTTATTGAAGAGAATTTTCATCTTTCATTTCCATATGTTTTTGAATTTAACGGAGAGATTTATATGTGTCCTGAAACCGCTCAAGCTGAAGAGATAAGGATATATAAATCAACTAAATTTCCATATGAATGGACTTTTGAAAAAACGTTAATACAGAATATAGTTGCTGTGGATACAGTAATTTTTGAAGATGCCGGCATCTGGTTTTTATTAACGAATACTTGCTCTGGAAAGTTAAATGAAAGAAATTCTGAATTGCATCTATATTATGCGGACAATCCTCTATCAGAAAACTGGATAAAGTCTTCAGAAAATCCCATAATTTTTGACTCTCAAAAAGCTAGAAACGGAGGCTTCTTTATTCAAAATAATAAAAAGTATAGAGTTAATCAGATCCATGCTAAAGCAAGATATGGAGTTGGGTTTTCAATCAATCTTATTGAGAAAATCTCTAAAAAACAATATCTCGAGACTGAAGCATTGAGGGTTGATCCAACTTTCTTTTCAAACCTCTCCGGGACTCATCATTTTCATGCGAACGAAAATTTTATTGCTTTTGATCACTCTTCATTTAATAAGATTGCTAAACTTAAATATCATCAATAACCCTAAGGTATTTATCTGCAATTTCTTTAATGGAAAATTTATTTTGAACTATTTTCTTTGAAGCAAGACCCATTGATATGACTAAATTGGGATTTTCAATAAACTTGAGCATTTTTTTTGCTAGATCATCAGGGTTTTCTTTTTCAACAAGATAGCCATTTCCATCAATACATTCACTGCAACCAGAAATATTAGTTAGGATTAAGGGTATAGAAATAGATGCGGCTTCAAGCGCCGCTTTTGGCAATCCCTCACTATAAGATGGGAGAACAAAGACATCACCAGGTTTATATATTGATAATATTTTAGAATGTTCAATTTCTTTTAGTAACTCAATGTTATGTTTTTCATTAATTTTTTCATAAAATGAAGAATCAAAATAGTCTAAGCTTCCTTCATTCCTATACCCTGCAATTAATGCTGAGACTTTAAAGTTATTTTTTTCTATTATCTCTATAGCATCTATAAAATCTTTAAGCCCTTTAGACTTTGCTAATCTGCCAACAAAACAAAACCGAATTATGTTTTTATGATCACCAACAGAGAATGGCGCCTTAGGAATGTCAATTCCATTACCGAATATTATTTTAGATCTATCGACATCCACATATTTTTTTTCAATGAAAAGTTTTTGATGATCTGAATTTTGAAAAATGAATGTAGAACTTTCTTTTTTAGCGATAAATCTAAAAATAATGCCTGCTAGAAAATCTAGGATTTTAAATTTTATTGAGTGGAGGCTAAAGAAAGGCCAGAAACCACTAAAAACAAAATTACTCTTATAGTTTGCTGGATATCTTGAGATCAGTGCGCCTATTATTGATTGCTCAATTGTAATAAAGAAAACTTGATTTGGCCTCTCATTGTCAATGGCTTTTTTTAAGGCAAACATACAAGAAAAAAAAGAGCAAATTCCTCCTTTTCTTCTTGGGGTATGCTTGATTGCAAAAGATTTATTCTTAAGACTATTTAATAGGTCCAGATTTGCTTCATCGATATCAGTTAAAACAGTAACCTGGTGGAAATCTGAGATCCTTTCTATTAATTCAAGTCTGTGAGAAAGAAAGAAATTAAAGGAGGGTATTGCAAAACATACTTTCATTTTTAATGGCTTATATATTTTTAGTCATTACAATACATTATGCCAATGTTAAGCAAAATATAAAAAATGTATATTTTTCTCCAGTCATTAAAGAATATTCTTTCCAAAAAAGAACGTCTTAAATTATTTGGAATTTCATTAATGCTTACTTTTTTAGCATTAATAGAAGTTGCTGGATTAGCATTAATTTCGTTTATTATTGTTAATCTTGATACTCTAGATCTTGTACTAGAATCTTCAAAGATTTATTTAGGTCTGTCAGGCTTTCTTTTATTATCTTCATTCAGTCCATCCCTAGTTTTTTGCTCATTTGTAATTCTATACTCAATATTTACAGTTATTGCATCAATTTTAGTTATTAAATATATAAGCAGATACAGTCAGTTAATTGGAGCTAATATAAAGTCTAAGGTAATTCAAAAGCTATTATTAATGGATTGGGCGACCATTTCTCAGCTTTCACCCTCAGAGAATATCTCAAGAATTGTTAATGATAGCGAACAAACAGGCGATGCAATATATTTTTCAATGCACTTATTTAGTAAATCAGTGCTGGCTTTTTTTATAGTTAATTTGTTGTTTATCTTTAATCCACAAATTACTTTCATATTTGTTGGATTGCTGGGAGCTAGCTATCTATTACTTTACAAATATTTTGATGTTGCAACAAAGTCTAATAGTCTTGCTGCTGCAAAGTCAAAAGATTTAATCATAAAGTCTGTAAAAAATATGATTGGCTCATTAAAAGAAATTCTTTTTTATAAAAACAGCGCATATGTTCTTGAAAATATATCAAAGCATAATTTATCTTATGCTCATGTCAGGGGTGAGAATATGGCATATGCTCAATTACCAAGATTTTTTATAGATTCATTGCTATTAATAAGCTTGGTTTTTATATTGCTATACATTCAGCTCTCTGGTTCTAACCCCATCTTATTTTTTTCAACCATATCTATTTTTGGAATTGCTGGGTTGAAATTATTGCCAGCATTTCAAAATATTTTTTATTTTACCCATGAAATTAATACAAGATCAGCATATGTTAAAAATGTAAGCGAAATCCTAACCTTAGAGACTGAATCAATACCAAAGATACAAGAAAAATCCATATTTGATGATCAGCTAAAGACTATTGAGTTTAAAAATATTTCATTCAGATATGGTACCTCAGCATCATTAGCAATAAAAAATCTTTCAGCCACTATAAATGCTGGAGAGAAAATTCTTTTATTTGGTCCTAGTGGATCAGGAAAATCAACATTTATTGACATTTTGTTGGGTTTAATTGAGCCAGAAGCAGGAAAGATTTTAGTAAATAATGACGTAATTCATTCTAATTCTCTTATGTTATTAAAAGAAAAGTTTGCGTATGTGCCTCAGAAAATTTATTTTTTGGAGGCAACTCTTGCTGAAAATTTAATTTTTGGTTTTAGTAATAAAAATAATACCCACACTTATTTTCAAAATTTTTTAAGAGATCCTTATTTTCAAAAATTAGCATCAACCCTTCCTGATGGCATGCAGACTATTATATCGGATGAAAATCAAATGGTTTCTGGCGGACAAAAACAATTGGTTGGTATAGCCAGAGCATTAAATAGAGGTGGTGAAATTCTTATTCTGGATGAGTCCTCAAGCGCAATGGATGATGACTTAGAGAAAAAAGTACTTGAATATGTTTTTAATTCTAATTTTCAAACCATCATAGCAGTAAGCCATAAACGCTCAATATTTAAATACTTTGATAAAATATTTTTATTTAAAGATGGAGAGATTATTGACAATGGAGATTTTGATCATCTGATGAAAAATGAATTTTTTAAGCAGTCACTTGAGAGATAAAACCATAATATTTGGCAATTTATTTATAATTAATTATGAAAGTATCCGAAGCAGTTTTATTAAGATCATCAATTAGATCATTTATTGATAAGCCAGTTGATAATAAGCTTATCAAAGATCTATTAGAGAAATCTTCAAGAGCAGCATCTGGTGGAAATCTTCAGCCATGGAAAATTTATGTTTTAAATAATAAATCGATGACTGATTTTCTGTCTCATCAACAGAAATGGGATAAACCAGAAAAACCTGCGTATGAAATTTATCCCCCAAAGCTAAAAGAACCATATAGAACCTCAAGATATGAGCTTGGAGAGCAAATGTATAAAATTCTGGGTATTGATAGAGAAGACAAAGTGGGTCGAATTAATCAAGTGATGAAAAACTTTGAATTTTTCAATGCTCCCTCAGCATTCTTTTGTTTCGTTGATCGCCAAATGGGCCCGCCTCAGTGGTCAGATTTAGGGATGTTCTTGCAAACTTTTATGTTACTTGCGAAGGAAGCAGGTTTAGACACATGTGCTCAAGAAGCTTGGTCCATGAAGCATGATAGTGTTTCTGATTTTATAAATTCTGACGATGAGGATATTTTGTTCTGTGGAATGTGTATTGGGTATAAAGATGATAAGGCTCCAATAAACTCTTTAAGATCTAAAAGAAGGCCATTAGATGATTGGGCAAAATTTCTTTGATCCGTTATTGTAGCTTTTATGGATATTCATAATATTGAAAAATACATGCTACAAGCATTGAAGATGGCACGGCTTGCCTTTAAGTTCGATGAAGTGCCTGTTGGTGCGGTAATAGTTATGGGTGAAAAGGTAATCGGAAAGGGGTTCAATCGAGTTATCCAATGCAATTCTGTGTCTAGTCATGCTGAAATAAATGCGATTAATCAGGCAAGTCAGTATCTAAAAAATTACAGACTAAAAGAGTGCGACATCTTCGTTACACTCGAACCTTGTCATATGTGTGCAAAAGCAATAGTTGATGCCAGGATAAACTCTTTGTATTTTGGAACAAATGAACCAAAAACAGGTGCAATTGAATCAATTGATAGATTTCTAGATAGAAACGATCTTAATCATAGAGTTATTTACAGCGGAGGGCACATGAAGGAGCAATCATCTAATCTCCTTAAAAAATTTTTTCTTTCAAAGAGATTAAATCAATCTTCCTGAATATTATTTTAATTCAACCCAAATTGGACAATGATCTGATGGTTTTTCCATTGCCCTAGCGGAATAGTCAATTCCTGTATCTACTATCTTGTCCTCCATGTTTTGGGAAATTAAAATATGGTCGATTCTTAAGCCTCTTTTAGGTTCGTCATCAAACATCTTTGAGCGGTAATCAAACCAAGAATAAATTGATCCCTCATTGGGATTTTGTTTTCTCCATGAATCTACAAAACCTAAATTTCTAATCGTATTCCACATTTCAATTTCTTCGGGTAGGAAAGCTGTTTTTCCATCACGCAACCATCTTTTAACGTTTTGATCACCTATCCCTATGTCTAAATCTGATGGAGCAACATTAAAATCTCCCATTACAATTATATTTTCTTCGATCCTCTTCAATTTTTTAATATGTTTATTTAAATCATTATAAAATTTTATTTTTTTTGGAAATTTTGTTTGATGTGCTCTATTTTCTCCCTGAGGAAAATACCCATTCATGATAATAATTTTTTGCCTTTTCCATCTAAAAGTAGCCTGTATAAACCTTTTTTGGTCATCCTCAGAATCTCCTATAAAACCTTTTTGAATATTTTCAGGCTTTTTTTTGCTTAGGATTGCGACCCCATAATGACCTTTTTGTCCCCAAAACTCAGGATGATACCCAATTTCTTTAATTTCTTTAATTGGAAACTCAGCGTCACTTACTTTAGTTTCTTGTATTCCAATTACATCAGGGTCAATGGTATCTCTCAAATGAATAAGTTGATGGGGGCGAGCTCTTATGCTGTTAATATTAAAAGATACAATTTTCATATATTAAGCGGCCTTAGATAGATAAATGTTTTCATAAAGCATTGTATAGTCTGAGAGTATTTGTGCACCTTCATTTAGGAGATAGTCATTATCAATATCTATTGCAGAAACCTTGCCATCTTCTTCAGTCTCCTTTGCATCATTGAAATCTTCCATGGCCTTGTAGGAGCTAAAAGTTTCTAAATTAAGAGCAGTACGCCTCTTGTTTTCTATATCTAGAGCCCATGACTGCCTTTCTTCTTTCTCGATTTTTCTCTTGGTTAAATTTAAAGAAATTATTTTTTTGTTTTTTTGGATTTCATATCTTTTTCTTATATCAAGGATGTATTGTAAGTTAGGACTTTGATTGACTCTTGCTAAATGTTCATTATTTAACTGAGTGATTATAGATGGTCTCATAGCAAATTTTTTGAAACGCACTGGTTTAATTTCATCCCACGGAAGAGCTCTTTCGTATGAACTTTCACCAATTTCCTCAATATCCATGGTGCTTGGTAACTGAATGTCAGGATGTATGCCTTTACTTTGCATCCCAACTCCACTAACTCTATAAAACTTTGATTCAGTAATTTTTATCTGCCCAGAGCTCAAATTATCTAGTTTCTGGACAGTTCCTTTGCCGAATGTTTTTTGCCCAATTATTAACCCTCTTTGGTAATCCTGAATAGCACCTGCAAATATTTCTGATGCGGAAGCAGAGTATCTGTCAACCATAACTGCCATTGGCTTTTTCCAGATTTGCTTAGCCCTAGCATCTCCCCACGGCCTTACATTGCCATTACTATCTTTTACTTGCAATGTTGCTCCAGAAGGTAGGAACAATCCAGTTAATTTATTTGCTTCAAAAAGGGAGCCACCAGAATTGCCCCTTAGATCAATCAACACCGCATCAACTTTTTGATCAGTAAATTCTTTTAGTATGATTTCAACATCTTTTGAGCTGCTTTTAAAATTAGGATCTCTATTTTGCCATGCTTTAAAATCTATATAAAAGGTAGGCAAATCTATGATGCCAAGTTTTGTTGTTTGGGAATTTCTTTGGAGTTCAATAATCCTAGATTTTGCTGCTTGTTCCTCCAGTTTCACTTCTTCACGAGTAATTGTTACAAATCTCCTTTCACTAAAATCCTCTGATTTTCCTGGAATAAGCTCTAACTCAACCTTAGTGCCAGCTTTACCTCTAATTAATTTCACCACTTCGTCAATTCTCCACCCCACAACATCAACCGGTACCGAGTTCGATTCTTCAACTTGAAATATTTTTACAATTTTATCATCTGGACTAATCTTTCCTGTTTTTTCCGCCGGGCCACCTGGCACAACACTGACTATGGTTGGGTAATCATCCTCTGTTGTAAGCAAAGCTCCAATCCCCTCAAGCTTGAGACTCATTGTCATTTCAAAATCCTCAGCTGATTTTGGGGAGAAGTATGAAGAGTGTGGATCAAAATAAGATGTTAAATTATTCATAGAAATTGAGAAGACATCTTCCTCATTTCTTTGAGAGATTCTGCGGATTCGATTTCTATATCTCTTAATAATAATTTCCGTTGCTTCGTCTAACTCTTTATCAGAGAGCATAGATGTCAAAACATCATTTTTTGAAAGCTTTCTCCATACATTATTAAGCTCAAATTTGTTTTTCTGCCATTTTTTTTGATCATCATCAATCAAAATGAACTCTTCTTTTGTAAAATCAAAATTCTTTTTAGCAACCTCTTTAAGTTGATAGTTAGTTGCTTCAATTAAACGGTTAAAGTATAGATTTATAAATGCAAACTTAGATTTTAAGTCTATAGAGCAAAGAGAGGCTTTTGAATATTTTTTTTGATGGTTAGTTAGACTATCAAATTGAGAAAATTTTCTTTTAAATGAGGCTATTTCTCTCTCTGTAAAATATATTTTTTGAGGATCCAACTGATCCACCAATACATCAAATATTTCAGTATTAATCAGGCTTAAGTCCTTTCCATTAAAAAAATGTTCGTTTGTCATCTTTTTATAAATTTCTTGACAGAGCTCTTGTTTTCCCTCTGATATAGTTATATCTATCTTTGCATTAGCAAATGCACTTAGCAAAAGTATTACTATGAAGCCCAAAGCTTTTTTCTGTTTATACAAGATAATTAATTTACAATATTTATTAATGATGAAAGCTAACTATATAGAATTTTACTTTGACTGTTCAAGCCCTTGGACATACTTAGCATTTGTCGAGATTATATCATTATCAAAAAGACATGAGCTATATATATACTGGAAACCGGTACTGGTTGGAGGACTTTTCAATAAAGTAAATCAAGATGTTTATGAGTTTAGAAAAAAGCCCAACCCTTTAAAACTTAATTACTCATATGAAGACCTAAATTTATGGTCAAAGATTAGAGCGATTAGCATAAGTTTTCCAGATGCATTTCCAGTAAATTCAGTTAAGGCAATGCGAGGTTGCTTATTTGCAAATAAAGAAAATAAATTGGTTGAATTTGCTAATAATGTATTTCAAGCCTATTGGAGCCAGGGTAAAGACATTAGTCATGAAGGTTTATTGTTAAGCATTGCTGAAAAATCAGATTTAGATACTAATGAATTTAAAAAATTTATCACATCACAAGAAGCTAAAGATTTATTGATCAAAAATACTGATGAATTGATTGGGCGTGGGGGATTTGGTTCACCCACATTTTTTTATAAAGAAATAATGTTTTTTGGTAATGACCGATTACATCTCCTAGAAGAAGCCATTATAAGAAATTTAATTTAAACCCATATTTTATATACTTCTTTATGATCAAGCCCTGGACTGCTAAGAATTTGATGATTTAATTCAATTCGTTTGAACTAATTGCAGGTCAAGCAAGTAATGCTAAGCTGCTATAAAGGGAAATAATTAAAAAGCTATTTAAAAATATAAGCCAATCTTGGACTTAGTTGAGTAATTAGATCTTCAACCTTCGTTCCCTTAAGCCCTTGAATCCAATGCCTAAATGCAGGCTTTTTATTTAACATTAAATTAGTTAGTTCAGATGGTGAGATTTGTATTAACTTATCTGTCATTGACTCGTACAAAAAAAGATTCTTTTTCAATTGATAGTGCTCATAGAATTTTTGATCAATTACTTTATTATCCGTTATCCTTAAATAAGAAGTTAATCCCATAAACTGAGATCCTTGAGATCGATATTTGTTGAAAATAGTTCTTGTATTCCAACTCATGCTAAAGAATTCAATATGATCAAAAGCTCCTAATTTATGGTAAAGGTTATCAGTTACGAAAACTAAAGAATCTGGAGGTAAATCTGCAAGTGCACTGCTTTGATCTATTGAAGCAATAATAAGTTTTTGATCACTATTCCAATCTTTCCAGTAATCAGACAACCCAAATAAAGGAAGAAGAAAAAAAACTGATAAAAAAACTAATGATCCTTTTTTGCTTGGTAAAAATGAAATTATTAGAATACATACAATAAATGAGGTATAGACTAAAGTTCTATTCCCAAGATTGAATGGGGAATGATTGTAATATCCAGTTAAAGAGAAAATTATAAACGAAAACAATGCTACACAAAACAAACTTAAAATTAAAGATTTGGGATGCTTTGAAATAGTCGATAATGCTCTTTTTGATTTGAGAATACATGTAAAAATTACACTTAATATAATAATTGAAGTAAATTCCAAAGATACAACTGCATAAAATATCTTTAAAAAGAATGACGGACCGATATAAGACTCAATACTACTAAGAATTTGGGCAATAAAATTTTTTAAGAAGCTAACAAGATCAATAGAATCGCCTATTCTTTTCTCAGCAAATGGAAAATATGCCTTTATATAAAAGTAATAACCGACATACAAAATTCCAGGAAATATAAAAAATAAAAATTTTTTATAACTTCTTTGAAATGCAAATATCATCCCTAATCCAAAAACAAAAGGTGGAGAGGTATAGAAAAAAGAAGCTCCTAGCAAACCATACAAGAAACTTTTTAACCAAGAATTATTTAAAAGATGGTGACATGAGTAACTTAATAATGCCGCAGGAATTATATAAACAAGTGCCATATACCAATATGTCGTCGCATCATGCAAAGGAAATAATATAAATAAAATTGATCCCAGCAATGCTCTATCAGCTTCAAAATAGTTAGTTAGGAATTTAAATATAAAAAAAATGCATATTCCATGTGCGAGTATCTTGATAAGATCATAAAAAATTAAATTTTCATATCCTATGAATTTGTATGCCCAAAAAAGCAAATAATGCGCAGGCAAGCCTAATATATAATGCTCATGGATATATGGAGATGGATAGAAAAATTGAAAATTTGAAAAATCTTGCATTTTCATAATCTCTACATAGTCATCACCATGGAGGCCAGTACCAAGAATTAAATATCCCAGCCCAAACAAAATGAAAATGTGAATTTTGTATTGATTTACCAGATTACCAAACACTTTTTTATACCTCTAAGGTGTCGTCAAGAATTTTTTCTATGCTTTTAGTAGGCTGCCAACCAATAGCCTGAGATTCTAGTAAATTTAAGCATTGAGAATGTTCAAGAATCATAAGTTGCTCTTTTGCAATGAATCTATATGAGCTTAAAAAACCAATACATTTAAATATTATCAATGGGATTTTAATTTTAAATATCTTCTTATTTAATTTTTTAGAGATTAAATCAACCCACTCACTAATAGAAGATCTCTCTCCAGAGTCTGCATTAAAAATGCCCTCAGCTTGAGCTGCTAAAATCTTCATCACCAGATTGCAAACATCATCAACATGCACAACACCAGTTGCATGACTACATGCTCCAGGCATTATTACTATTCGGAAACGATTAATCATTATTGCTATAAGTGAAAAAAACCCTTTTCTGCCACTTCCAGCAATAATGCTTGGAATAATAAATGCAAATGGGCATTTTAGTTTTTGAGATTCTTCGTATGCTTGGCATTTAGATTCTGAGTAGACTCCATTTGAGGTAAAGTCATTTATTGGCTTGTACTGCCCATCAAATTTTTTTTTGTACATCATGCTAGATCCAAACTGAATAAAAAATTTAATTGAGTCACCATATTTTTTATTTAAATTTTTAATTGGCAATACATTATTATCATAGAAATACTTTCTTCTTTTTAAAAATGGAATATTTGGAGTGAGATACTGAACCGCAGCGCAATTTATAATGCAATCTACCTCAGGCAAACTATTAACAAAATCGCTATCTTTTAAATCTCCGCGGAAGTTAACACCACCGATTAGATCTGTGGTAAATATTTCAAATTTTTTTTCTAAAAGAAGTCTTTTAAGAGTTGACCCCACCAAGCCATTGGCCCCTGTGACCAAAATCCTGTTCATGAATTTGCTAACAAAACTATCCCAAATATGATGATACTTAGAGCTAAAATTTTTACAGTTGATATCGGCTCATTAAATAAAAACCAAGCTGCTATTGTAACTATCACATAGCCGAGTGATAGCATTGGATAAGCAATACTAACATCGACTCTGGTCAAAGCAACAATCCAAGCCAAGACCGATAAAACATAGCAAAACAACCCAAAAATAATATATGAGTTAATAGATGTGATTATTGTTGTTGCTATATTTGAATTAGTAGTGATAGGACCGATAATATTTGCACCAGATTTTAAAAATAACTGACCAGCAGCATTCAGTGAAACGCCTATGACAATTATTAAAAAATTTATTATGCTCATTTTAATTTTTTATTATATAAGTAATATCTCATAGCGAGCGAAAGTAAATATTAATAAAGAGATGATAAATATTATTATGCTAGTTGAGTCTCTTAAAGAAAAACTGATTGGATCATTGATTTCAACACCCTTTATGGCTCTAGACCAAATAGAGGAAATCCAAATTAAAAGAATGGGTAGAAAAAATAATAATAATTTTGGAGCATGATAATTTATATAAATTACCTCATTATTAAAATATAAGCCTATTACCAGAATTGATATCATCGCTGATGAGATTCCCATATTTGTAATAAAAGGAAGATCCTCTAGTGTATATCCTCTTCCGAAATACTCATTATCAGATGAATAGTGATGACGCAATTCAGAATATCTCTTGAGCAATGCAAAGGAAAAAAAGAAAAATAATGAGAACGATAGCAACCATATTGATATATCTAGGTTAGATGCAATAGCGCCAGAGATTATTCTCATCATGTATAGAAGAGCTAAGAATACGCAATCGATGATGTGAATTTTTTTAATTTTTAGGGTATATAGCTGAGTGCTTAGGAAATATATACATAATACATAAAAAAATAATTTACTTACTAACAAGGACAAGCATACAGAAGCAAATCCAAGAGTAGTCGCAAAAAGTATAATGTAATTTCTTGAAAAAACACCAGCAGCTATAGGTCGGGATTTTTTGACTGGATGCATTTGATCACTTTTAAGATCAAAAATATCATTAATTATATAACCCAGGGATGCGCAAGCACTAAATGCAAAAAAACCCAATATTAGATTTTTCCATAAAAAAAGATTTTCTAGCTCTGGTGAAACAATCAACGGCACAAACAATAGGAGATTTTTACTCCATTGATGCACTCTAATAAGTCTAAAAAATTGTATGAGTGGATCGATCATTGGAAATAATAAAATTTTATTAGAGGTTACGAAATTAGCAAATAATAATTCTGATAATATCGCATAAAGCTCAAGAATATATCAAACATTGTAGCGATATGCTTTTAGGGGGAGTTTAATTGCAAAGAGATATATCTCAGTGATTATTTGATTATCATAGATCAATCGCTGACAAAATTTGACAGCCTTTCATATGCACCAATAAAGTCTTCTTTAAACTCTTGTACAACATCGCTTGCTGAGATTGTTTGGTTCATCAATCCCACGCCTTGACCAACCCAGTAAGTCGAAAGCTCCTTGGCGCCTTCATGTCCGCCTTCTGCTAATTTATTAACCTTAGCTAAAGCTGGCTCAGCCACCATGGGTTGAAGAGGAAGTGGAAGTGGCTCAGGAGCTCCATCTGCTTCCCATGCCTTTGTCCATTCTGATACAAGCTGTCTTGAGTACTTTCCTGTTCTGCTTTTCGATCTAGTAGTTTGACTTGAAGTTGCTGCTACCATTTTCTCTTTAATTACGGGCGGCACTTCAGATTCAGCAGTTGTTAGCCAGACAGACCCACACCAAGCACCTGATGCCCCCATACTCATCGCCGCTGCCATTTGCTTTCCAGTTGCGATTCCTCCTGCAGCAAGAATAGGGACATCACCATATGGTTGGATGGCCTCATGAACTTCTGGAATTAAGACCATGGTTGAAACACTTCCACAATGACCGCCAGCTTCTGTACCTGAAACAACCAAAATATCTACACCTGCTTTAACTTGATTGATCGCATGTTGTGCTGTGCCTAAAAGAGCAGCAACGTTTACATTATTGTCTTTGCCCATTTGCACCATCCAGTCGGGTGGAACGCCTAATGCATTTGCAATTATTTTGATTGGATGACTGAATGCAACATCCAGCAAAGCTTTAGCACCATCTGCCTTAGTATTTTCAGCCATGTAAGTTGCTGCTGGTTTGATTGTTCTCAGCTCATCAGCATTTACATCATGCTTCTCTAGAATATCTGCCCTAAAATCTGCATATTCTTGTGGAATCATTGAAGCTAATTTATCAGCATCAAATTTTTGGTTCTGGTCAGCCATTTTATTGGGGATTAAAACATCCACGCCGTATGGAAGCCCATCAATATGGTCATCAATCCACGTCAGTTCTTTTTCTAGCTGCTCAGGAGTCATCCCAACAGCTCCTAAAACTCCACATCCTCCAGCTTTTGATACTGCTACCACGACATCTCTGCAGTGAGTAAATGCAACAAGGGGGAATTCAATATCAAGAAGTTCACAAATTTTTGATTTCATTATTTTTCTTTCTAGGAAATAGATTGAGTTTTATATTAGCAGCTGGGATACACAAAATGAAATACATCCATCATAATCATGTATATCTAAATTAAATAAAAATAATACATAATGAAAAAAATTAAGGTCGATTGCTCGATGATTACACGAGATCCAGCTGAGGCCTCAAAAATTGGCAAAAACCTTGAGGACCTTGGATACGATGGGGCTTAC
>Ga0181568_10000572_pt1 | contig 33086 bp, 38 predicted proteins | sample 101ome_20_FD_133758 | JGI IMG/M metagenome (GOLD analysis project Ga0181568, IMG submission 133758) | Coastal salt marsh microbial communities from the Groves Creek Marsh, Skidaway Island, Georgia - 101404AT metaG (megahit assembly) | ecosystem: Environmental > Aquatic > Marine > Intertidal...
GCCAAGGCCTGATGGCCCAAACAAATACCCAAAACCGGCACATTGCGCGGCAATTTCTGCAAAAGCGGCAAAGTCAGCCCCGTCGTCTCCGGCCGCCCCGGCCCGGGCGACAAAACCACGGCTTGCGGGTCAAGCGCCAAAACGGCTTCGGGCGTGCTGTCTTGGCGTATCACTTGGACGACAAAACCGGCCTCGGCAATATAGCGCGCCAAGGTTTCGACAAAGCTGTCAAAATGGTCAATCACGACAATCATTTGCCGACCAAACGCCTTTCATCATTTTGCGCATGCGCCCATATATCAACATCAACGCCCAAGGCGGCCATAAGCCCACGCGCCTTATCCAAGGTCTCGACATATTCGGCCTCCGGCCGGCTGTCGGCAACAATACCGCCGCCGACATGAAAGCTGATATGCTGCGCGGTGATTTCTGCCGTGCGAATAATAATGCTGGTATCCATACGCCCGTCAAAACCGATATAGCCGATACTGCCATAGCTTGCGCCGCGCGCGGTTTTTTCATAAGCGCCGATAAGCTGCATGGCGCGAATTTTCGGCGCACCGGTAATCGACCCGCCGGGGAAACAATCGGCCAAAAGCTTGACCGGCGAGACATGCGGCGGCAAAGCACCACGCACGGTTGAGACCAAATGATGCACATTGGCAAAGCTTTCCAGCGCGCATAATTGCGGCACCTCTATCGAGCCGAGGCGGCAATTTTTGGCCAAATCATTGCGTAGCAAATCGACAATCATGACATTCTCGGCGCGGTCTTTTTCGCTCGCCGCCAAAGCGGCGGCAATCGCCAAATCTTCTTGCGCATTGAGGCCGCGTTTTTGTGTGCCTTTAATCGGCCGCGTTTCGACACGGCCATTGGCGATTTGTAAAAACCGTTCCGGCGAGGCCGACGCCAAGGCGCGCTCACCCATTTGAAAAAAGGCCGAAAACGGGGCCGGCCCGGCGCGCCGCAAGCGGCGATAATAGGCCAATGCATTATCCCCTTCGGCCAATTGCGCAGTGAAATATTGCGCCAAATTGGCTTGGAAAATATCGCCGTTAAGAATATGTGCGACGATAGCGGATACCGCATCGCAATAGGCATGTTTGGAAAAATTACTGTGCGGCGGGCTTGCCAAATCAGGGGCTGCAGGCGGCGGCGGCAAAACCGCGCTCGGCACGCCGGTCAGTAATTTTTGCCAGCGCAAAATATCTTGCCGCGCCGCATCGGCACGCGCTGCCGGAGATGGCTGCGGCAGGCCGGTGGCGATGATGAAACAGCGTTGTGCCCTATGGTCAAAGGCCAACAGGCTGGCATAAAGCCCGACAACCAAGGCATCGGATTGCGCTTGCGGCAGCGGCGCATTATCGGCGTGAAATGCGGTTTCCAATCCAAGCCCCAAATCATAGCCGAAAAGACCGGCAGCACCGCCGCGAAAGGGCGGCACTTGCGCGTCAATCTCGGGCGGTAAATCACGCCATAGGGCGCTTTCGGCGGCCAGTTTTTCTTGCAAAGCGGCGAGCCCTTGCGCCGCCTCATGGGCCGCAAAGCGCAGCATGTCATAGGGGGCCAGCGCGATAAAACTATAGCGCGCCAATTCATGCTGTGGCGCTGAACTGTCGAGCCATAAGGCCCCTTCATGCGCGCCATGCGGCAGAAAAACCGCTTCCGGGTCGAGCCAATCAATCTCTTCAATAAGCGCTCCCGACGGCGCGACATAGCGTAATTTATCGCCGCGTGCGCGCGCCGTTTCGGGCATTAAAAATTATCCTTGCGCTGGCGAATTTCGGCAAATACGTCGACCGCCGCCGCGCCGGCCATATTGAGATGCGCCTGTACACCCGCATCTGTGGCGCGCAAAAACGGATTGGTCGCGCGTTCCAAGGCAATCTCGGTCGGCACGGTCGGCTTATCGGCGGCGCGCAGCGCGGCAATTTCAGCGACGCGCTTTTGCAAGGCTTGATTATCGGGGTCAATGGTCACGGCAAAGGCCGCATTGGCAGTGGTATATTCATGCGCACAGTATATTTGCGTGCCATCGGGCAGCGCATTGAGTTTTTGCAGGCTGTCCCACATTTGCGCCATTGTGCCTTCAAAAACCCGTCCACAGCCCAGCGCAAAAAGACTGTCACCGACAAAAGCGTGGCCGTCCATATGATAGGCAATATGGCCCAGCGTATGCCCGCCAACATTCAAAATGCGGGCTTGATGCGCGCCCAGCATCACCACATCGCCCTCATCAACGGCGCGGTCAAGACCGGGTATTTTATCGGCTTCACCGGCCGGGCCGGTAATGGTGCAGCCGGTGGCGCGCTTAATTTCTTCATTATTGCCGGCATGGTCATAATGATGATGGGTGTTCCAAATTTGCGTCAATTGCCAGCCTGTCTCGGCCAGCGCCGCCATAATCGGTGCGGTTTCCGGCGTATCGATACACGCCGTTTCGCCGCTTTCAGTGTCATGCACCAAAAAGCCGTAATTGTCGCTGAGACAAGGAAATTGGTGAATTTGTAAATCCGTCATCGTCGCCGCCCCGTTTTCGTTTTCGCTCGCTTGCAATATAGTGCGAAAATTAAGGCAAAAGGAAGATAAAGGGACGAGCGGGAAATGGCCATCGATATTGTCGATTTGACGCGCTTTTACGAGACCCCTTTGGGGGGTCATGTGGCGACGCATTTGGTCGATGAAATTTCCCGCATCTGGCCGCAAGCGGCCGGGCCGCATGATGCGGTTTTGGCCTATGGCTATGGCCTGCCTTTGGCCGAACCGCTTTGGCCCGATGCCGATTGGCAATTTCTCATGCCGGCCCAGCAAGGCGCGCTGGCCCCGCAGGACAACGACCCGCCGCGTATTTTGGGCGATGAGCGGCAATGGCCGATGCGCACGCAAAGCGTCAATCGTTTGGTCATGCTGCACGGGCTGGAAGCGGCCAATCATCTCGATGCGCTGATGGAACAAGCCTGGCGCGTTTTGGTACCCAATGGCCGCGCCATATTTATCGTCCCCAATCGGCGCGGCTTTTGGGCGCGCCGCGACCAAACCCCGTTTGGTGCGGGCCGTCCTTTCTCATCGGGGCAATTGCGCAAATTATTGCGCCGCACCGGTTTTGTGCAGGGGCAAAGCCGCGCCGCCTTGTTTTTGCCACCGCACTTACCGGAGCGTTTGATGCGCGCGCTTGGCTGGGTCGACCGACCGGCCACGCTTTTGCTGCCGCAATTGGGCGGTGTCTGGCTCATCGAAGCGGTGAAAAAAATACCGGCCCCGACCGGCTCGAAAATGGCGCTGCGTTATCGCTCGGCGGCGGTTATCCGCCCTGCCTTATCGCCGCATTCAACCCCGCGCCAAGCAGCCGATATTTAGGCGCGGCGCAACACAAATACGCCCTGCTCGGCCATTAAATTGGCGCGCCGCGTCGATCGTCCTTTCAGACTGCGCGCCTTGCCGTTAGACAGGGTGATGCAGCTTTCAACCTGCAAATTCAGCACATCGCACAAGGCGGTAAAATCTCTCAACGTGCATAAATGAATATTGGCGGTCTCATACCAACTGGCGGTCAGCGCGCCGGTCACCGGCATGCGCCCGTTAAACAATAAATCAAGGCGCACCCGCCAATGGCCGAAATTGGGTATTGAGACAATCAGCCTTTCGCCAATGCGCGCCATTTCACGCAACACCTCATGCGGGCGTTGTGTGGCTTGCAAGGTCTGGCTCAATATCACCGTGTCAAAGCCATTATCGGGATAATAAGACAAATCCGTATCGGCATCGCCTTGCACCACGGACAGCCCGCGCGCCACGCAATTATTAACGCCGCTTTGGCTGAGTTCCAGCCCGCGCCCGTCAATGCCGCGCTGGCGTGCCAAAAGTTCCAGCAAGGCGCCGTCACCGCAGCCAATATCCAATACTTTGCTATTGGGCGCGACGCGGTCGGCAATTAATTGCAAATCAATGCGATCGCCATTGAGATTGCCGGCGGCTTGCGATTTCGGGTCGATCATCATGCCAGCCCCCGCGCCGTAGCCGCTGAAGCAAGAAAACCGCTCAGCGTCGCATGCATTTCCGGTTCATCGAGCAAAAACGCATCATGACCCTTATCGCTTTCAATTTCGACAAAGCTGACATTGGCGCCGGCCGCATTAAGCGCGCGCACCAGCGTGATGCTCTCAGAAGTCGGGAACAGCCAATCGCTGGTAAAAGACATGACGCAAAAGCGCGTATCGCTATTTTTGAACGCGGCTGCCAAATTGCCGCCATTTTCCGCCGCAATATCGAAATAATCCATGGCGCGGGTAATATAGAGATAGCTATTGGCATCAAAGCGTTCGACAAAGCTCATACCTTGATGGCGCAAATAGCTCTCGATCTGAAAATCCGCATCAAAGCCGTAAGTGACTTCGTCGCGGTCTTGCAGATTGCGCCCGAATTTTCTTTGCAATGCGGCTTCCGACAAATAAGTGATGTGCGCCGCCATGCGCGCCACGGCAAGGCCTTTGCGCGGGCGATTGCCGCTGTCGAAATAGCGCCCGCCCTCAAAAGCCGCATCGGCCAAAATCGCTTGTCGGCCAACCTCATGAAAAGCGATATTTTGCGACGAATGGCGCGCCGAAGTGGCAATCGGCACGGCTGAAAAAACCCGCTCTCCATGCGCCGCCGCCCATTGCAGCACTTGCATGCCGCCCATAGAGCCGCCAAGCACGCAAAACAGCGTCTCAATGCCCAAATGGTCAATCAACAGATTTTGTGCGCGCACCATATCGGCAATGGTGATGACCGGAAAATCCAGCCCATAAGGGCCGCTGCCATCCGGTTTGTCACTTTGCGGGCCGGTCGAGCCGCCACATCCGCCCAATACATTGGAGCAAATGACGAAATATTTATCGGTATCGATAATACTGCCCGGCCCGACCACTTGCGTCCACCAGCCCTCTTTATCGGTCAGCGGATTAATGCCCGCCGGATGCTGATCGCCGGTCAGCGCATGGCAAATGAGAATGGCATTGCTCTTGTCTTTATTGAGCGTGCCGTAAGTGCGATAGGCCAGTTCGACATGATCAAGCGTCGCGCCGCAGTCGAGCTTCAAGGCAGCGCGGTCAAGCCGCACTGTTTGCCCTTGTTCCTCATTTGCCTTCGTCGCGCTCATCGCATCCCCATTCGGCCTGCTGCATTCAGCCGACCCTCATGCAGGAGGCGCGGCAAAATGTCAATCTTTCCTTTGATTTACACCCTCTCACGGCGTATGACTAGGCGCGTATGCGAGAGATAAGGGTAAAATGACCGGTAGATTGGAAGATATTCGCGCTGAAATAGACGCTCTGGACGCCGAATTGCGTGCCGGATTGCTGCGCCGTGCCCAATTGGTCGCGCAAATCGCCGCCGCCAAAGCGGCCAATAGCGATGCCGCCATGCCTTTGCGCCCGATGCGCGAAATGCAACAAATGCGGGCTTTGCGCGCTTGGCAGCAGGCCGAAGCGCCAATGCTCAGCACCGCCGGATTGCAGGCCATTTGGCGCGAAATTATCGGCATGGCGCTGAGCCAGCAAGGCGGCATGCGCATTTATGCGAGCCCTGCCGCCCTGACCACGGCGCGGGCCCATTTCGGGGCCAGCCTGGCTTATGAAAATGCCCCCGCCGATTTATCCGAACTGGCCGACAATGGGCGCGCCCTTGCCGTGTTGGGTTTGGCCGAGGCTTGCGCCCCACCCGATGGCATGGCGGTTTTTGCGCGCCTGCCGCTTGACGGCGCGGCGGCCTGTTTATGCTATGGCGCCCAAATTGATGAAGACCCGATTGCGGCGGGCGGGGTGTATTTGGTGCGCCGCGCTGGCGCGCGCGACGGCGACAATATTTTATTTACCGGCGATGATTATGTGCTGGTCGAAACCCGCGCGCCTGAAAATGACGCCATTTGGGGACGCTACCTTACTCTTGAAGACACGGTTTCGGAGACGGAAAAATGACCGGACCGATAGCAAAAGACGGAGTATTGGATATGCCGGCCTATGTCGGCGGTAAGGAAGCGGTTGATGGCATTGCCGACCCTTTCAAACTCTCTGCCAATGAAAACCCGCTCGGGGCCAGCCCGAAAGCGCTGGCCGCGCTTAAAAATTTGGGCGACCCGTCGCTTTATCCCGATGGCGGCGCGCGCGCTTTGCGCGAGAAACTGGCCGAGGTCAATGGGCTGGATGCAGCGCGCATTGTCTGCGGCAATGGCTCGGATGATATTTTGAGCCTTTTGGCGCAAGCCTATTTGGGGCCGGGCGATGAAATGCTGCACACGGCGCACGCTTTTTTGATTTACAAGCTGGCCAGCCGCGCCACCGGTGCCACGCCAGTCGAAGTGGCGGAAGAAGATTTGACGGCCAGTGTCGATGGCTTGCTGGCCGCGCTCACAGATAAAACCAAAGTGATTTTTTTGGCCAATCCCAATAATCCGACCGGCACCATGTTGGACGCTGACGAGATTGCGCGCCTGCACCAAGCCCTGCCGGCCCATGTGCTGTTGGTGCTGGATGGGGCTTATGCCGAATATGTCGAACCGGAAAATTACCCCGCCGCTTTTGATATGGTCGAGGCATATGACAATGTCGTCACCACGCGCACATTTTCCAAAGCCTATGGGCTGGCCGCTTTACGGCTCGGCTGGGGCTATTGCCCGCCGACCATTGCCGAAGCGCTCAATCGTCTGCGCGGGCCGTTCAATATTAATGCCGCCGCCATGAGCGCCGGTCTCGCCGCTTTGGATGACCAAGCGCATATTGCAAACAGCCGTGCCCATAATATGCAATGGCGCGATTGGCTGGTGCAGCAAATTGGCGGGTTGGGCATTTCCGTGCGCAACACACAAGCCAATTTCATTCTTTTGCAATTTGCCGATGCCCAAGAAGCGGCCAATGCCGATGCTGTTTTATGCGCCAATGGGGTCATTCCACGCGCGCTGACCGCCTATGGCTTGCCGCATATGCTGCGTTTGAGCGTCGGCACACAAGCCGCCAATCGCGCTGCTTTGGCCGCATTGGAAAAGGTCAAAAATGGGGACGCCAAGTGAGCCAGCCCAATATTGCCCTTATCGGCCTCGGCCTTATCGGTTCGTCGCTCGGCCATGCGCTGAAGAAAAACAAATTGGCGGCGCATATTTCAGGCTATGCGCGCTCGGCTGCGACACGCGACAAGGCGCTTGACCTTGGTTTTGTCGACAGCGTGCATGACACCGCCGCCGAAGCGGTGATTGATGCCGATATTGTGTTCTTCAACACGCCGCTCAGCGTCATAAAGCAACTGGCCGAAGAAATTGTGCCGGGGCTGAAAGATAATGCGATTTTGACCGATGTCGGCTCGGTGAAAGCGGGCGTGCTGAAAGAGCTGACGCCGCTTTTGGAGGGCCGTGTGCATTTTGTCCCCGGCCATCCGATTGCCGGCACCGAACAATCCGGGCCGGAAGCCGGTTTTGCCGAATTGTTCGAAGGACGCTGGTGCATTTTGACACCGGATGAAAATACCAGCCTGATTGCGGTGGAAGAAATCACCAAATTATGGCGCGGCATGGGCTCGGAAGTAACTTTTATGGAGGCCGATCATCATGATTTGGTGCTCGCCATTACCAGTCATTTGCCGCATTTGATTGCCTATAATATTGTCGGCACGGCAGCGCAGTTGGAAAATGATACGCGCTCGGAAGTGATTAAATATTCCGCTTCCGGTTTTCGTGACTTCACCCGCATCGCATCATCTGACCCGATTATGTGGCGCGATATTTTTCTCGCCAATAAAGATGCGGTTTTGGAAATGCTGGGGCGTTTTTCCGAAGATTTGACGGCGCTGCAAGCCGCCATAAGGCGCGGCGATGCGCGTTATCTGGAAGATGTTTTCACAAAAACGCGCGGCATTCGCCAATCGATTATTGACGCCGGTCAAGACACGGACAGCCCGAATTTCGGCCGCGATAAATAATCATTGCCATTTGGGCGCCGCACCCAATTCCAAGCGGCCCAAATAAAGCCGTTTGTTTTGAAAGCGCAAAGGCAAGGACAATCGGTCTTGCGTATCACCACCCAAAGCCGCGCCAAGTCCGCCCAATAAAAGCAGTTTTCTTTTGTCACGCTTATTGATGAGGCCGAACTCGACCAGCGCATCGGCAAAAGCCTTGACATTGACAACATCCAAATCCAAACTGCCGTCGAGATAACCATTGGCGCGCAATTTGACGCGGCCTTTGGCAATTACCGTTAAGCCTTTGCGGGCCAATGTAAGGCGATCAAGGCCGACAACATCACCGGCCGCAAGCCCGCGCGCCAGCATTTGCTCTGACACATTGGCCATCGCCTCCAAGCGTGACAAACGCAATGAACCGCCGCCTATCGCCTCTATGTTTTGCGCCAGCGCGGGTTGCTTGGCGACAAGCGCAATATCATGGCGCGCATCATCGCGCCGCCGCATATGCACACCCAAACGTGTCGCCTGCATGCGCCAATCAAACCCGGCGCGCGCGGCGCGCAGATCGGCCTTTTCTGCCTCGAAAGAAGCACGATTGACGCCGTCACCGTCGACCACCACGCTCATTAAATTGCCTTGATGCGCCAACTGCATATCGCGCCCGCCAATCTTTAAAAAATGGGGTCCAAGGAAATCGATAATCGCATGGCCGCCTTGAAACGGCATCAGCGTCATGCTGAGCTCTTGATTTTGCCAATCCACATCATCGCCGTGCCAGCGTGGGGCATCCATATATAGGCTGATGCGCGCCGGAAACCCTTCGCGGGTCAGTTTTTGCCAAGAAAAACCATTGGCCGAAAGCTCATCAGCAATGCGACCGGCGACAAAAATCCAGAGCGCAAAAGCGACCATCGCCAGCACAGCCAGCGCGATGAAAGGCGCAAATAAGACAAATCTTTTATGTAAGAAAATTTTTCGCAATTTTAATTAAACCCCGGCAGGCCGCTCAGCACATAGAGATAGCGCATATATTCACCCAGTAAGAGCGCCATTGTGCCGGGATAAGCATACCAATAATCGAGCCGCACATTGGGCGGCAGCACCGGATAGGCCGACAGGCTGGTGGTCGGCAATGTGCGGCGCAATTCGAGAAAAGCGCGTGGCATATGGTGACTGCTGGTCACCACAATCAGACTGGAAAATTCATGCACTTCGGCCCATAGCGCGGTTTCTTGCGTATTGCCCACCGTATTGGTGGCGCGATAATCCAGGTCAATGCAGCACCGCAAGCGCGCACCATCGGCACCCGCCATCGCCAAAATCATATCAAAATCCTGGTCTTCATAGACGCCGCTAATGAGCAGACGTTGACCTTTGCCATCGGCCAGCAATTTCAGTCCGGTCTCAATGCGCACCGGGCTGGTGCCGGTAAACACGACGATACCATCGGCCTCGGGCACGCTATCGGGACCGGCCTTTAAGCTTTGCGCAAAAATGATGAAAAACAGCAGGAATAGAAGGAAAGCTCCGCTTCCCATGCCGCCCAATGTTGCCATCATTTGCTGACGGCTGCGTCTTTCTTCTTCGCCAAAGCGCGTCATGGCACGGCCTTAAAGCTGGGCGCGCAAACGGCGCAGCACATAGCGCCGCGTCACTTGCCAGCTCAGAAAAATCGCCGCCAAAGGCATCGGCAAGAGCAACGCCAGAAAATCAGCATGGCGCGCTTCGTCGACAAGGCCGCCCAGCGTATAAAAAAAGATAAAAGCGGCGGCCAGACCGAGCACGGCGGCCAGCGCTGTGCGGCGAATGAAATGGCCTTCAAAACGGCGTGAAATATAACCATCATGCGCGCCGATTTGATGCAGCACGTGAATGATTTCTTCATTGGCCAACAGACCGGCACGGGTGGCAAATAAAATCACCATAGCGGTGGCCAAAGTGACCATGGTCAAAACCAGCGCCGCAAAAAGCTGCAAGGCATTGGCCGTGCTTTCCAAAGTTTCGCGCCAACGGCCATGTGTATCAAGCCGGGCGCCGGGCGCAATGGCGCGAATTTGCGCTGACAGGGCTTGCGTCGCCGGCGGATTATCGGCATTGGGCGTCACTTCAATCAATAATGGCAAGGGCATGTCTTCGCCAATATTGCCGGTGCCGAGCCAGGGCTCCAACAAGGCCACCAAATCATCGCGGCTCAAAACGCGAATGGCATCAATGCCCGGCGCGGCGCGCAATTCGCGCAACACATTAGGCAATTGCTCTTCGGCCGATAAAGTGCCGGTTTCAACAATTTGCACGGAAAGCGCACTGGTCGCACGGGTCAGCCAGCGATCGGCGGCACGGTCGGCCAATAGGCTGCACCCCAAAGCGAGACAGGCAAGAAAAGTCATCACCATAGTGACCGCACTCAATGCCGGTCCGGCCAAGCTTTGCGGCGGCAATATGGTTATTTTGCTGCTGCCGCTCATCACACGCCCCCGTGCATTAAAGCCAGCTGACCGTTATCCAAATGCAGACGGGGAAAATCGAATTTTTCCCATAATTGCCGGTCATGGGTGGCAATGACAATGGTCGTGCCCATTTTATTGAGCTCAATCAAGAGCCGCAAAAGCCGCTCGCCAATCTCCGGATCAACATTGCCGGTCGGCTCATCAGCGATAATTATGCGCGGCCGCGTAATCACGGCGCGGGCAATGGCGGCGCGTTGCTGTTCGCCGCCCGACAGGGTTTCGGGTAGCGCCTCAAGGCGTTGGCCGAGGCCGACCCAATTCAGCAATTCAACGGCATTTTCATGCCAAAAACTGTGTTTGTGACCGGCAATGCGCAAGGGCAAGGTGATGTTTTCATAAACGCTCAAATGGTCAATCAGGCGAAAATCTTGAAACACCACGCCAATATGGCGGCGCATTAAAGCGCGGCTTTTGCGCGATTGGGCGCTGACATCATGGCCCATTAGGTAAATCCGCCCGCTGCTCGGCGCATGGGCCAGAAAAATCAGTTTCAACAGCGAGGTTTTACCGGCACCGGACGGGCCGGTAAGAAAGCGAAACGCGCCTTGCGGAATATCGAGATTGATATGGCGCAACACATCTTTCCCTTGCGGGTAGCGCAAAGACACATTTTCAAGACGGATCATGGCAGTTGCCTTTTTGAATCATCATCTGCCGCGATTTTACGTGTTTTTCGGGGTGCAAAGCAAACCGCTTTCACAGCCAATCGGGAATCGCCTCACCGGCCAAAAGCGCCTCATAATCGGGGCGCGCCCGCACCACTTGCCATTTATCGCCATCGACCAAAACCTCAGGCGCGGCAAGGCGCGTATTATAAGCCGAGCCGAGCACCGCCCCATAAGCCCCGGCCGCAAATATGGCCAATAGCGCGCCCGGCTGTAAAACCGGCAAAGCGCGGTCAAGCCCCAGAAAGTCACCGGTTTCGCAAACCGGGCCGACGACATCCCAATTTTTTGTCGCGCTTTCATCTTGCAGCACCGGCGCAATCGGATGATGCGCATCATATAAAGTCGGCCGCATCAGCTCGGTCATGGCGGCATCGACAATCATGAAATTCTTAGCCGTCCCCTCTTTGCAGCGCACCACGGACGTCACCAATATACCGGCATTGGCAGCAATCAAACGGCCCGGCTCCAGCATGATGGTGCAGCCACTTGCCCCCAAAGTCTCAGCAATCAGCTGCGCATAGGCGCGCGGCTCAGGCGGCAGCGCATTATCGCCATCGCCTTCGCGCGCATAAGGCACGCCCAAACCGCCGCCCAAATCGAGGCGGCGAATATCATGCCCGTCGGCACGCAAAGCGCTCAGCAAAGCCCCGACTTTTTCAAAAGCGCGGCGAAACGGCGTCAAATCGGTAATTTGACTGCCAATGTGAATATCAATACCGACCGCTTCAACCCCGTCCAAAGCGCGTGCATGGGCGAAACCGGCTTCAGCCTCTTCCCAGGCAATGCCGAATTTGGTTTCCGCCGTGCCGGTGGAAATTTTTTTATGCGTGCCCGCTTCAATATCGGGATTGACGCGCAACGCAATTTCGGCGGTTTTGCCCAAAGCGCTGGCGGTTTCGGCCAATAAATCGATTTCCGACAGGCTTTCGACATTGAACTGCAAAATACCGGCTTCGAGCGCGGCGCGCATTTCTTCCGCCGTTTTGCCGACACCCGAGAAGACGATTTTTTCGGGCGGCACACCGGCCTGCAAAGCGCGGCGCAATTCCCCTTGCGAAACAATATCGGCACCCGCCCCCATTTGCGCCAATGTGGCAATAACGGCGAGATTGGAATTGGCCTTCACCGAATAGCAAATCAGCCGGTCAGACAAACCGTTTTCGGCCAAAGCCGCATCCAGCACGTGATAATGATGGCGCAAGGTCGCCGCCGAATAGCAATAAAACGGCGTGCCGACAGTTTCGGCCAATGCCTCTATCGAAACTTGCTCAGCATGCAGCGCGCCGTCGTGATAGCCAAACTCATCCATAGGGCTGCTCCCAAAAGAGCGCGCTTTGCGATTGCTCATCGGGCAAGCGCAATTCACCGCGCTTGCCGCAGCCGCTCACCGCGACCAGTGTAAAGCCAAGCACAAAAGCGGTGATGAAAGATGTAAGACGGCGCATCATGATGGCGCGTTTTCCGACAACCAATTTTGCCAATGCGCCACACGCGCGCGCACATTATCGGGTGCCGTGCCACCAAAAGCACGCCGCGAGGCGACCGAATTATCGACGCTCAAAACTGAAAACACATTTTCGGAAATCGCCGCTTCGACATTTTGCATATCGGCCAGCGGTACATCTTCCAATGCGCAATTATTTTCTTCGGCCAATGCCACCAATTGACCGGTGACATGATGGGCTTGGCGAAACGGCAATCCCGCTTCGCGCACCAGCCAATCGGCCAAATCCGTGGCGGTGGAAAACCCGCTACCGGCAGCGGCGCGCATGGCCTCGCCATTTATGCCGAGCGCGCCCATCATGCCGCTCATTGCGGCCAAGCTCAAAGACAGGCTGTCGAGCGCGTTAAACACGCCTTCCTTGTCTTCCTGCATATCTTTTGAATAGGCCAAAGGCAGACCTTTCATGACAATCATCAAGCCACCCAGCGCGCCGATAATGCGGCCGGTTTTGGCGCGCACCAATTCGGCCGCATCGGGATTGCGCTTTTGCGGCATGATGGAAGAGCCGGTGGAGAACGCATCGGGCAGGTCAAAAAAGCCGTAAGCGGGGCCGGAGAAAATAACAATCTCTTCAGCCAAACGCGATAAATGGGTGGCACAAATGGCCGCCGCCGATAGAGCTTCCAGCGCAAAATCGCGGTCGGATACCGCATCCATACTATTGCCCATAGGCCGGTCAAAACCCAGCGCCTGAGCCGTCATATCGCGGTCAATATCAAACCCGGTGCCGGCCAAAGCGGCAGCGCCGAGCGGGCTTTCATTCATCCGCGCCCGCGCATCACCAAAGCGACCCGCATCACGCGCCAGCATTTCGACATAGGCCAAGAGATGATGGCCGAAAGTCACCGGTTGCGCCGGTTGCAAATGGGTAAAGCCCGGCATGATTGTTTCGGCATGGGCCTCGGCTTGGTTCAGCAAAACGCCCATCAAGCCATGAATTTGCGCGCCCATATGGTCGAGCGCATCGCGCACATAAAGCCGGAAATCGGTCGCCACTTGGTCATTGCGCGAGCGCGCCGTATGCAGCCGTCCCGCCGCCTCGCCGATAAGCTCGCCCAGCCGCGCTTCAATATTCATATGAATATCTTCCAGCGCGCGCGAAAAAGTGAATGTGCCGTCTTTAATTTCGGCCTCGATTTGGCCCAGCCCGTCGGCAATCGCCTTGCCGTCTGCGGCGGAAATAATCCCTTGTTTGACAAGCATTTGCGCATGCGCCAATGAACCGCGAATGTCTTGTGCAAACAAACGCTGGTCAAAGCCGATGGAAGCGTTAATTTCTTCCATAATATCATCGGGACTGCTACCAAACCGGCCGCCCCACATGCGGTTACTCATTGCCTGCCCCTTAAGGAGGTTCATATGTCATCCAAAGCCAGTCTGTCACAATTTGCCCGATTCGTCCGCCGTCATGCGGCTGTGCTGGGGCTTGTTGTGGTTGTGACCGGCGCTCTTGCTGTGTCCCTATACAGCAAGCCAAGCGACGAAAGCAAGCCGCCGCAAGCGAAAAAAAGCGCTTCCTTGGGGCCGCAGCTTGATAAATTCGTGACCCATGCGACGCGCAAAACCCTGCCCGACTTATTTGTGCAAAGAGCTGACGGCACGCAGGTAAAAATCAGCGACATTGAAGGCCGCTTGGTGCTGGTCAATTTTTGGGCCACTTGGTGCGCCCCGTGCCGCAAGGAAATGCCGCAATTGGATATGCTGGCAGGGCGCTATCAAGATAAAAACGTGAAAGTCATCACCCTATCGGTCGATCGCTCGGGCGCCGGCAAAGGTGAAAAATTCCTCAATGAATTGGCCGTCAAAAACGTCACGCGGCTTTATGATGCGAGCTATAAATCAGCACGCGCCGTCGCCCTTATCGGTCTGCCGACGACATTGCTGTTGGATGAAAACGGCATGGAAATCGGTCGCTTGGCCGGCGAAGCCGATTGGGACGCCCCCGAAGTGCATGCTTTATTGGATTATTATTTGAACAATTAGCGCGTCGGCACCGGGCTGTCGCCGCCATAATCATAAAAGCCACGCCCGCTTTTGCGACCGAGCCAACCGGCTTCGACATATTTGACCAAAAGCGGACAGGGGCGATATTTGTCATCACCCAGCCCGTCTTGCAAGACGCGCATAATCGACACGCATGTATCCAAGCCGATGAAATCGGCCAATTGCAGCGGCCCCATGCGGTGATTGGCGCCCAATTGCATGGCCTCATCAATGCTCGCCACCGAGCCGACGCCTTCATAAAGCGCAAACGCCGCCTCATTTATCATTGGCAGCAATATGCGATTGACGATAAAGGCCGGATAATCTTCTGACATGGCGGCGGTTTTGCCGAGCTTTTGGACAATGGCTTGCGCCGTTTCGAAACTTTCATCGCTGGTCGCCATGCCGCGAATAAGCTCAACCAATTGCATGACCGGCACCGGATTCATAAAATGCATGCCGATAAAATTTTCCGGATGGCGCGTCTGCGCGGCCAGCCTGGTGATGGAAATTGATGATGTATTGGAGGCCAAAAGCGTGTCGTCTGAGACAAGCGCGCTGACCGCTTCAAGAATTTGCAGCTTGATATTTTCGTCTTCGCTGGCCGCCTCAATGACCAAATCGGCTTCCGCCAAAGCGGCAAGCTCACCATGGGTCGAGATCAGGGCCAAAGCCTCCTCGCTGTCGCTTTGAGTGATTTTTTCCGACGCCACTTGGCGCGCCAGATTTTTTTCAATAGTGGCAAGACCGGCGCTTAATTGTGCCGCATTAATATCATTGAGCAAGACTCGATAACCGGCCAGGGCAAACACATGCGCAATGCCGCAGCCCATTTGCCCGGCACCGATAATCGCTACATTTTTTATATTTGCCATGGGTCGCGAAACGGGCGACAGGCCGGATTACAATCCGGCCTTGCCCAATTCTTCTTCCAATTCCGGCACGGCGGTGAACAAATCGGCCACCAAACCGTAATCGGCCACTTGGAAAATCGGTGCTTCTTCGTCTTTGTTGATGGCAACAATGACTTTCGAATCTTTCATACCGGCCAAATGCTGAATGGCGCCGGAAATGCCGACGGCAATATAAAGCTCAGGCGCCACCACTTTACCGGTTTGCCCGACTTGATAATCATTGGGCACAAAACCGGCATCCACGGCAGCGCGCGACGCACCGACAGCGGCTCCCAGCTTATCGGCAACTTTTTCCAACATCGGGAAGTTTTCGCCCGACTGCATGCCGCGACCGCCGGAAACGACGACTTTGGCAGAGGTCAGTTCGGGGCGGTCTGATTTGGTCAACTCTTCATTGACAAATTCCGACAGGCCCGGATTATCCGCCACGCCGGCCGCTTCAACGCCAGCGCTGCCACCATCACCGGCCGCTTGAAAAGCGGTTGCGCGAATGGTCACGGCCTTTTTGGCTTCAGTGACTTTGACGGTCTGAATGGCATTGCCGGCATAAATCGGACGCTCAAATGTGTTGGCGTCAATGACGGCGGTAATGTCAGAAATTTGGCTGCAATCCAAAAGCGCAGCAATGCGCGGCATGAAATTTTTACCATTGGTCGAGGCCGGTGAGGCAATGGTTGCATAACCATCGGCCATGGCGGCAACCAGAGCCGCCATCGGTTCGGCCAATTGCTTTTCATATTGCGCGTCATCGGCGAGCAAAACTTTGGCCACACCCTCCAGCTTGGCAGCTTGGTCGGCAACCGCAGCGCAACCGCTGCCGGCGACCAGCACATGGCATTCGCCGCCCATTTGCGCGGCCGCGGTAACGGCTTTCACAGTCGCATCGGCCAGGGTTTCATTATTATGTTCAGCTATCAGCAGCGTATTCATTATATCACCCCTGCTTCGTTTTTCAGCTTGTCGACCAGTTCGCCGACGGTTTCAACTTTCACACCGGCTTCGCGCTCGGCCGGCTCGGCCACTTTGACGATTTCCAAGCGTGGTGCGGCATCGACGCCATATTCGGCCAATTCTTTTTCATCAATCGGCTTTTTCTTGGCTTTCATAATATTGGGCAGCGAGGCATAGCGCGGCTCATTCAAACGCAAATCCGTGGTGATGATGGCCGGCATGGCCAGTTTGACGCTTTGCAAACCGCCATCAATCTCGCGCGTGACATTAATCTTGTCACCTTCAATACCCAGTTCAGAGGCGAATGTCCCTTGCGACCAACCGAGCAGCGCGGCCAGCATTTGGCCGGTTTGGTTATTGTCGCCATCAATCGCTTGCTTGCCGAGAATCACCAAATCAGGGCTTTCGGCCTCAACCACGGCTTTCAGCACTTTGGCAATGCCCAAAGGCTCCAACTCATCATCGGTTTTGACCAAAATACCGCGATCGGCGCCCATTGCCAAAGCGGTGCGAATGGTTTCTTGCGCTTGCGCAGGGCCGACTGAAACAACAATGATTTCGGTTGCGGTTCCGGCCTCTTGCAGGCGCACCGCTTCTTCAACGGCAATCTCGCAAAACGGGTTCATCGACATTTTGACATTGGCCAAATCAACGCCCGTTTGGTCCGGCTTGACACGAATTTTGACATTATAGTCAACCACGCGTTTGACGGGGACAAGAATTTTCATAATGGTCTCTCCACAAAAACCGCCCGGCTCTTCTATTCGGGGCGTATCTCGGCATTTAATTACGCATTTGGCCTAAATAAGTCAATTGACGAGCCACACAGACCCTGCGTCAAAACGCGCATCGCCTATGCTACCGATTGGCGCCTGGCACCCATTTTACGTCTTTTTCGCCATTTTCATTGGCCGTGCGCGCCGCCACGAACAATAAATCGGAAGCGCGATTGATAAATTGCCGCGCGCTATCGGAGAAAGCATCGCCCGCCTCCATGGCCGCGCTCAAACGCCGCTCGGCGCGCCGCATCAGCGTGCGCGCCAAATGTAAATGCGCCGCCGCTTCGGTTCCGCCCGGCAATACAAAACTGTCCAAAGGCTGCAATTTATCATTCAGCGTATCTATTTCGCTTTCCAGCCGTGTCACTTGCGCCGGGGTGATACGCAAAGCCTCGAAATCGACATCATCGGGGGTTGCCAAATCAGCACCCAAATCGAACAAATCATTTTGCAGCCGCGCCAAAACGGCATCGAGTGCCGCATGGTCTTTGGTATAAAGCCGCGCCATGCCCAAAGCGGCATTGGTCTCATCGACCGCGCCATAAGCGGCAATGCGCGCATCATGCTTGGCGCGGCGCGTGCCATCGGCCAAAGCGGTGCTGCCATCATCGCCGCTGCGGGTATAGATTTTGGTCAATTTCACCATTTAGCGTCCTGACAGATAAAAACCGAGCATCACCAAAACCACTGTTGCAAATTGCAGGCCGACGCGCCAGCGCATCAATTTTTGCGACAGTGACGCTTCGCCGCCGCGCAACATATTGGCCAGACCGGCCAGCAACACCAAGGTGACGGCAATCAGGCCGATGGGAATGAGATAATTAACAAAAGACATAGACTTTCCGCCCTATTGCGCCAAATGGCGGGCAATAATATCCGCTTGGATTTCCGCCGCCCCTTCAAAAATGTTCAATATGCGCGCATCGCATAAAACGCGGCTAATCGGATATTCCATGGCAAAGCCGTTGCCGCCATGCACTTGCAGCGCATTATCGGCCGCCGCCCAAGCGACCCGTGCGGCCAGCAATTTCGCCATACCGGCCTCGACATCGCAGCGTTGATCGGCGTCTTTTGTACGCGCCGCTAAATAAGCCAATTGCCGCGCCGCCAAAATTTCTGCCGCCATCATCACCAATTTTCCGGCGACGCGCTCAAAATCATAAATCGCCGTGCCGAATTGCCGGCGCTCGCTTGCATAGGCAAAACCCAATTCCAACGCATTTTGCGCCACGCCAATGGCACGCGCCGCGGTTTGAATGCGTGCGCTTTCAAAAGTGTGCATGAGCTGCTTAAAGCCCTTGCCGGTCTCACCGCCCAGCACTGCCTCTTCGGGCACGGCAAAACCGTCAAAGCCGATATCATATTCCTTCATGCCGCGATAGCCGAGCACACCAATCTCACCGCCCTGCATGCCCTTGGCGGGAAACGGCTCAGCCTCCGTGCCGCGTGGCTTTTCGGCCAAAAACATGGTCAGGCCGCCATGCCCTTTATTTTCCGGGTCCGTGCGTGCCAAAAGCGTCATCATATCGGCGCGCGCGCCATGGGTAATCCATGTCTTGGCCCCGATAATCTTATAGCCGCTATCGGTTTTTTCCGCCCGTGTCGCCAGACTGGCCAAATCAGAGCCGGTATTGGGCTCGGTGAAAACGGCGGTCGGCAATAAGCTGCCATTGGCAATGATTGGTAAATATTTTTGCTTTTGCGCTTGCGTGCCGTTTTGCAAAATCAACTCACCGGCAATATCGGTGCGCGTGCCCAAAGAGCCGACGCCGATATAGCCGCGCGATAATTCTTCCGAGACCACGCACATGGCCTGTTTGCCAAGCCCCAAACCGCCATAATTTTCCGGAATGGTCAGGCCGAACACGCCAAGCTCGGCCAATTCTTCAATCAGCGGCAGCGGGATAAGCGTGTCATTTAAATGCCAATCATGAGCAAAAGGCGCGACTTTTTCATCGGCAAAACGGCGAAATTGGTCGCGTATCATTTGATGCGTCTCATCAAGACCGGCATCGGCCTCGGTAATGCCGGTTTCAGCCATAAGCGCCGCCAGTTTGCGGCGACGCGATGCATGATTGCCGTGGCGCATCAGCGCCTTTACGGCCTCATGATTATGACCCGGCAAATGGTCAAAGCCCATATCGGCAGGACGCACGGTCTCGCCCTGGCTCATCGGCAGGCCGTAATGCAATTGAGTGAGATATTCGCCGACAATGAGCAGCGTCAAATCTTCTTCCATCGCACCGAAACGCCCGCGCGCCTGCATGGTCTCGGCATAAAGCACCATTTGCTGCAAGGTCGCCACATAAGTGGCGGCCCATGCGCGGCCATGCGTGCAAAATTGCGCAGCCTCCGGCGGCAAGGGGCTTGCCAAAGCAGCGCGCATATCTTCCAAAATCGGCGGCAAAGCGGCCATATGCAACAATAATGCGTCGTTCTCGCCGGTGTTTATGTCTTCAGCAGCACTCATGGCCGTGAGAGTATCGCTTTTTGCCGCATTGGCAAGCCACGCTGCGCCGCAAAGTGCCGCAGGCATAATCTTAAGTGCCGCAGGGCAGGTTTGCGCTTTACTCAGCTGATCCGAAAGGCGGCGGCAGCAAAGCCAGCACCTCATCAAGACCCATGCCCGCTTGGCGCAAATCGCGAAAGCCGCTATCGCCTGCCTGTTTGGACAAGCGCCGCCCGCTTGTGTCACGCACCAAACCGTGATGCAGATAATCGGGTTGCGGCAAGCCGAGCAGTTTTTGCAGCAGCACATGAATGGCTGTGGCGCATTGCAAATCGCGCCCGCGCGTCACCTGGCTGATATGTTGCGCCGCATCATCGACCACCACGGCCAAATGATAGCTGGTCGGCACATCTTTGCGCGCCAGCACCACATCGCCATAAGCCGCCGCATCGAGCGGCATGATTTCTGGCGTGCCGCTGCCACGCTCGCAATAGCTTAACGGGTCTTGAACTTGCGCCAGCGCTTTTTCCATATTGAGCCGCCAACAATAAGGCGTGCCTTCCCACATCAGCTTTTTGCGCCGGCTGTCGGGCAAATCGCGATATAGGCCGGGATAAAGCGGTGCGCCATCCGGGTCGCGCGGCCAGTCTTTTTTGTCTTGAATGGCGGCCAAAATCTCGCGCCGCGTCGCCCAGCATGGATAGACCATACCTTGCGCGCGCAATGCGTCCAAAGCCGCTTGGTAAATCTCAAAGCGCGCCGATTGCACCATGACCGGTTCGGGCCAACTCAGCCCCAGCCATTCAAGGTCTTGATAAATGCCTTCGACAAAATGCGGCCGCGCGCGTCCGACATCAATATCTTCAATACGCAAAAGAAATTGCCCGCCCGCTTCTCGAGCCGCACGCGCGCCGATAAGCGCCGAATAAGCATGCCCCAAATGCAGCCAACCATTAGGGCTTGGCGCAAAACGGGTAATAAAGGGCTTTTCATCTTTCATCGCGCTTTTTCCTGCGCCATAATGCGGCGCGATGCAAACATATAAAACAAAAAAACAGCTGCAAGCCGCGCTCGACTTATTGGCCGAAAACGACAAACACTTGGCCGCCGCCTATGGCGCATATGGCGTTCCCCCTTTGCGCGCACGCCCTGACGGCTTTGAGGGGCTGGCACGCTTGCTCATCAGCCAGCAAGTCTCGACCGCCGCGGCCAGCGCCATTCAAGCGCGCTTTGATGCGGCGATTGGCGAGATTAATGCGGTCAATCTGTTGGCCATGGATGATGAAACGCTGGGGGCTTGTGGCATATCGCGCCCCAAACAACGTTATTTACGCGGCCTAGCCGAAGCGGTGGTCAGCGACGGGCTTGACCTTCCCGCTTTGCGGCGCGCCGATAATGATACGGTTTATGACACGCTTGTCGCCCTAAAGGGCATCGGGCCATGGACGGCGGAATGTTATTTGCTGTTTTCCTTGCGCCGCGCCGATATTTTTCCGAGCGGTGATCTGGCTTTGCAGCACGCCGTGCGGCTTTTATATGGGCTTGATGCGCGTCCCGATGCCACAGCTTTGACCGATTTTGCCATGCGCTGGCAAGGCCATCGGGGTGCTGCGGCGCGGCTTTTATGGCTTTATTATAATGGCGAACAGGCGAAAAATCGCTGATATGGGCCTTTTCACAGGGCCAGCCCAAACTTGCAGAAGCCCGGCCGACATGTCACATTTCCGTCATCGGCTCATTTTAGGCATAATAAAAAAGTGCAGAATGATTCGTGAGAAGTGCGCGTGATTTGAGGGGATTTATCGGAGACATCACCATGCATAGAACCGGTTCAGAGGCGATAGAATTTGTGAAGGCTGCGCCGCCTGATTTCAGAAATCCGGCATCGTGTCCGGCTTTGGTTCTGAATGCCGATTTCCGCCCCTTAAGCTATTACCCGCTATCGCTCTGGTCTTGGCAAGATACGCTGAAAGCCGTGGTGCTTGACCGCGTCAATATTGTCTCGCATTACGACACAGTGGTGCATTCGCCTTCAACCGAATTTACCTTGCCCAGCGTCGTGTCACTGAAAACCTATGTGAAGCCGCCGCGCCATCCTGCCTTTACCCGCTTTAACGTATTTTTACGTGACGGCTTTTCTTGCCAATATTGCGGCGCGCCCAATGATTTGACCTTTGACCATGTCATTCCGCGCCGCGCCGGTGGCCGCACCACTTGGGAAAATGTCGTAGCCGCCTGCAGCCCGTGCAATCTCAAAAAAGGCGGGCGCATGCCGAAAAAAGCCGGCATGGTGCCGCGCCATACGCCACACCAGCCGACAGTGTATGAGCTGCATGAAAACGGGCGCAAATTTCCGCCCAATTACTGCCATGAGAGCTGGCAGGATTATCTTTATTGGGATACTGAGCTGGAGCCGTAAGCGTCAGATTTTTTCCGAAGCGCGAATGGCAATGCGACAGCCAAGGCGAATGAGACGGCTCATCGTCGCAAAGCCCGGCGCGTCTTCCGCGCCATGTTCCAAAGCCGTGTCTTTATGGGCGGCCTCGTCGGCGCGAAATTTCTCAATTTTTTTGGCCAATGCCTTATCGGCTTTATCCTCGCTATCGGCCAAAGCCTCAAGCTGCGCGGCATAATGCGCGTCAATCTCGGTCTCAACCGCTGCCGTGCAGGCCATGGCGGCTTTTTCACCCATCAGCGCGGTAACCACACCAAGCGTAAAACCGGCCATATCCCAAAAAGGTGACAAGACGGTCGGTCGAATATCGCGTTCGCTCATCAGCGCATCGAAATAAGCCAAATGTTCTTGCTCCTGCTCGGCCATATGGGCGACCAGTTCAACCATTTCTTCCTTGCCCTTAATCTTGTCAAACACCGCTTTTTGGCCGTCATAAATGCGCACGGCGCCATGCTCTCCGGCATGGTCAACACGGATCATCTCAGCCAATCTTCGGGCGTTTGCAAGGGCAGTCATTATCGGCTCGTTTCGCTTTCGGTTTTATATAAAGCCAATCCGGACAAAACCAGACAGGCAATGACATTATAACCGGCCAATGAAAGCCCGAATAGGGTGAAGGCTGGGGCATCACAGCGCACCATGCTGCTGTTTTGCAAAGCCTCGAAAAGCGCGCCCGTATCGAGCGCCGGTGCGCCGCCGCCGCCACACGAAGCCGGGCCCAGCCACCAGCCATATTCAATACCGGCATGGTAAAAACCGAGACCCGCATTGGCCAGAAAAATAATCCCGATTGTGGTCAACAGGCCGCGCATGGCCAAAGGCGCGCGCGGCGCATAAAAATAGGCCAAAGCCAAAAGCGGCACGGCGACATAAAATGCCACGCGCTGTTTTAAACACAAAGCGCAGGGCATTAAGCCACCCCAATATTGCGACAATATGGCGACCAAAATGACCGCCAATGCCAAGCCGAAAACCAGAGCAATGCGCGCGACGAGCGAGGCAAATATAACAGGCATGATTAAAACGCTCCTAATAAGCCAATAGCCAAGACCAGCAGAGCGACAAAAAGCAAGGAAAGAATATTGAAATAGCGGTCGATGAATTTTTGAATATCGGGGCCGAAATAATAGACAAGCGCGGCAATGCCGAAAAATCGAATGGCGCGGCCTATCAGGCTGGTGACGAGAAACGGCGCCAAAGCCAAGCCGCTGACCCCGCTGGCAATGGTCGCAACTTTAAACGGGAGAAAGCTGATGGCCGCGGCCAGCACAATCCAAATGCCCCAATCATCATAAAACACCACAAAGCGCTCAAAGGCCGCCTCACCATTGTAAAAGGCGACAATCGGCTGGCCGACACTCTCCCAAAACACATAGCCAATGGCATAACCCAAAAGCGCCCCGAAAACCGAAGCGAGCGTGCAAATCATCGCATAGCGCCAGGCTTTCAACCGCTCGACCAAAACCATGGGGATGAGCATGACGTCGGGCGGTATCGGGAAAAACGAACTTTCGATAAATGATACAAAGGCCAACGCCCAGCCGGCGCGGCGATGGCGCGAAAGGGCCAGGGTTTTGTCATAAAGGGCGCGTAAAAAACCGGTTACCATGCGGCGCACCCTAAACCCGCTAGGCGCCCCTGAAAAGATGTTTTTGTCGACTGAAAATTGCAGTAGCATCGCGCCATGCAAGGGCTGATGGCGCGTTTCATATTATTTTTCTCTGCTTTTTGGGGCGGCGCGGTGCAACGCATGACCGTTTCTCTGCGCCACGGCCTCGCCATTGCCGCTATCGGTATTTTCATCGGCATTGTGGTCGCCTATGCCGCACTCGCCTCTTTCGGCGCGGTCGAGCTTTTACTGGCGCAATGGCGACCCGATGAGGATTTGCTGACAGTCGGTTTTCGCGGCCTGCATTTGAGTTGGCTGATTATTCCGATATTGGCCGGATTGGCCATTGGCGGGCTGCTCAGCTGGTTGGCCCCGCAACCGCCGGTCGAACTGGCCGATGTCATTCATGCGGCGCATAAACCCGACCCGCAAGTGTCGCGCACGGGTGGTTATATCAGCCTGTTGAAATCAGTGCTGGCGCTGGGCGGCGGCTCACCGACCGGCCTTTACGGGCCGCTTGTTGTCTTGGGGGCAAGCCTCGCCGCCAGCATGAAACGCTTCACCCGCCTGTCGCCACATTTCGGCGAAATGGCTTTGGGGGCCGGTGTTGCAGCGGCCATTTCAGCTGCCTTTTCAGCCCCTTTGGCGGGAATTTTATTCGCCCATGAGGTGGTATTGCGGCATTATTCTTTGCGCTTTTTCGCCCCCGTCACTTTGGCGTCGGCCGCGGCCTATGTGTTTTCCGGCGAAGTGTTGAACCAGCATATTGTTATGCTGCCCATATTATCGACGCGCATGGCCGGGCCATTTGACATTTTCCTTTTGCTTGTGCTCGGGCTGGCCGCCGGTCTGTTGGCGGTCACGCTGATGCGCGGACTTGATAATTTGCGCGCGCGCATGGTGGCGCTGCCGCTGCCGCTTTGGGCGCGTCCGGTGCTGGCCGGTTTGGCGGTCGGCCTATTGGCGCATTTTGCGCCGGGCATATTGGGCCCGGGCCTCGATGTGATTTCCGCCATGCTGCAAGGCGAGATTTCGGCGCTTGGCTTGCTCACCCTTTTGCTCTTGAAAGCGCTGGCGGCGGGCTTGTGTCTGACACTTTATTTTCATGGCGGCGTTGTTGCCCCGGCGCTTTTTATCGGCGCTGCTTTGGGCGGCTTGGCAGCCAGCATTTTTGCTCTTTTGACGCCACTCACCGGTTATGCCCCCGATAGTGGCCTGTTTGTCTTGGCTGGCATGGCCGCCATGGCCTCCTCGCTTTTGGGCGCGCCGCTGGCGGTGATTTTGCTGGGTTTTGAATTGTCGCAAAACTACGCCGCCACCACCGCCATAATGGTGACCATTGTGACCGCCAATTTATTGACCTCGCGGCTTTATGCGCGCTCGGTTTTTGACCCGCAATTATTGGCGCGCGGCGTAGATTTATCATTGGGGCGCGAAAATTTGGCGCTGCAAGCAACGCCGGTGACCGAATTAATGGCCAATGATTTCGTCACCCTCAAAGACACCGCCAATGTCGGCGAAGCGGTAGCGCAAATGGCGCGCGCGCGCTGTGCAGAGGCGCATATGCTCGATAATCATGGCCAATGGGTCGGCAAATTATGCCTTTATGCGCTGGTCAATGAGGCACAAGACGCGCCCGCCCGTCGCTATCTTGAAAAAGCACCTTTGGTTTTGCAGGCCAAGCAAACCGCCTTGCAAGCGCAAGGCGCCATGGCCGATTTTATCGGTGAAGCAGTGCCGGTTTTGGATGACGGCAAGCTCATCGGCATTGTGCATGAGGCTGATTTATTTGCCCATGCGCGTATGGTGACACGCGCCATTTGGCAGCACGATCATGATGATGATGTGCGCGACCATCGTGCCTTTGCGTCAACAGAAGATATGAAAAGATAGCTTTTCAGCAATTGACGCAAGCCGGATAATCAGGCAAATGAGGGGGGCTGGTCGGCCCTTGTGGCGGAATTGGTAGACGCGACGGATTCAAAATCCGTTTCCTTCACGGGAGTGGCGGTTCGAGTCCGCCCAAGGGCACCAGCCATCTTCTAAGACAGATATTTCAAGACAGATTATTCCGCGTCGCCATAAAGGCGCAATTGCAGGCGGTTCATACCGCCAATCCAGCGATCGTAATCATCCGTCTTATTGCGCATATATTGCGCCACTTCGCCATGCGGCAAAATCAGGAAACTTTCCGCCGCCAGCCCTTTGACCACAGCTTCGGCCAATTCTTCCGGTTCCATCATGCCGTCAACCGATGCCGCTTTGGCGGTTTCGGCATCGGCCGTCATGGCGGTGCGCACGGCTTGCGGGCACAGCATAGAAACTTTTATGCCTTGATGCGCGTAAGTCAGCGCCAACCATTCGCCAAAACCGATAGCGGCATGTTTGGTCACACCATAGGCCGCGCCGCCAATTTGATTGAGCAGACCGGCAGCCGAGGCCGTGTTGAGAAAATAACCGCCGCCGCGTTCGATCATAAGCGGCACCAAATGGCGCGCTGCATAAACATGCGACATGACATTGACGTCCCAGCTCATTCGCCATTCCTCATTGGGCGATTGTTCGCTTGGCCCCATGCCGATACCGGCATTGGAGCAAAATAAATCAATCGCCCCCATGGCGCTTTCGCTGTCTGCAATGACGCGTTTTATATCGGCTTCCTGCGCCACATTGGCGGTCATGGCCGTGCCGCCAAATTGAGCGACCGTCTCTTGCACATTGGCTTCATTGATATCGACCGAGACGATTTGCGCCGCCCCTTCGGCAAAAAATTTTTCGACCAGCGCGCGACCAATGCCACTGCCGGCCCCCGTGACGACAATGTTTTTTCCTTTAATGTCCATATTCGTGTCTCCCCGACCGCATTTGGTTAATCCGCCGCCATCATAAGCAAAAGCAGCGGCAAAACAATGCGGCCGAGTGTGCGGGGCTTACTCGCCCCAAGCACCATGAAACTCAAAGGCCACCGCTTCCGTATCGCCGACAACCCAAGCATCATGACCCGGCGCAATCGCATAAGCATCACCGGCGCTATATGTGCCTTCCGAACCATCATCATGGCGCACGCAAATTGTGCCTTGCACCATAACGCCGCAATGGCTGGCTTGGCAGCTCTCCGTGCCGACCGTGGGTTTGATATCTTGCGACCATTTCCAACCCGGCTTTAAATGCAAACGCATGACACGTTGACCGCCAACATTGACCGCTTCAACCCGCGCATTATTCGGTTCATTGACTTCATCGGCATTGGCAAAACTTTTAATTTCGATAGATGACATGACTTCCTCCTCATTTTTCGAGCACCAGAATTCCATCAAACAGATGGCCGCGCCACCCCAATATTATTGGGCTTCACGGCTGGCTGGCGCGTCATAGGCTGAAAATATCTCGCCGTGCCAGTCAAGATAGCCGATTAAAGCGTTTTTTCGGCTCTAAAGCCGCGCGGCGATTTCTCAATAAAGCCGCTTTCAAGGCCGATTTTAAGGCTGGCATTAACCATATTGTCAGGGACATATAGATTTTTTATCGCGTCAATTTTTGACGTCTTGAAATCGGCACGCGATCATATATAAAGGTGATAGTTTTTAGGAGTGTTGCATGCGCTTATTTTTCGCCCATATCGTTTACTGTAGCACTTTGGTATTCGTCGGACAGGCCGCAGCATCAGACGAACAAAAAGCCAAGGCTTTTTTCAAAAACAATCTTCAACAATCGGCTGAAAATTATGTGTCGGCGCGTATTGAGCAATCGCTGTCTGAGCGCTTTCACAATTAGAGTTATCGGCTGAACAAGAAAGCGACACAAGCAACTGACATATCGGCGAAACTGGCGACAGTGCCGCCTGGTTAGGTATGTCGCATTTTGGTCTACCATAGAAACCATGATCTTATCTCCTCAAACAAATATGCTTGAAGGTCAATGGCTTGGACCGTGAAACACGGTGCTTGAAACTCGGGAATGGCGCACCCGAGAGGATTCGAACCTCTGACCTCTGCCTTCGGAGGGCGTAGGGCGATCATGAAACCTTTGGTCGAAGCTCATTACAACGGTAATTTAAAAAAAGTTGACGAAAAGTAAACCCAAATGATCACGACTTGATTTAAGTCAGAGGTTACAATATTATACCCCCCATGGGTATACGAATTATATTTCTGCTTCTTTTGCTGCCGCAGTCGCTTCAAGCGCGCCCTGTTTCATATACGGGTGGTTCTACCTTTATGGTTTTCTCGGATGATATGAAAGACGCCGCTTATTACCATTATTCACCCAGTTACAAATATTCGCTCGGCATAGAGTTGGTTGACGAAAAGAACGCGATGAAAAATCACGCCAATTTTCGTTACACTTATTTGGTGAATAGGAAAAATACTCAGAATTCACAAAGGAATTTCTACTTTCAATCGAGCTTGAGCGCAGGCGGGAACGATGAATATTCATTCGGCTTTTTGGGGGATTGGGAAACCCGTAGATACTTCATTGGCTTTGGAGCGCAGGAATTGAAATCTAATTTACGCGATTACTCCAAGCAGTTTGTTCAGATCGGTTTCGCCCCCTATCTCGGCGATTATGGCGATCTGCACAGTTGGCTGATGGTCAAATCAAAACACGACAGCCGTGCAGATGAATGGAACACTTATCCGGTCATAAAATTTTTCAAGGGCGACTATTTGCTGGAATTTGGTGTCGATGAAAATGACGAGCCCGACCTTCATTTTATGATTAGATTTTAGGAGAACCAGATGCGGTATTTACTATTTTCAATTCTCATTTTTCCCTCTTTGGCACTTGCTGAAGAGAATATGCATGGAGATCACTCAAACCATGGCGCGCTTCACAGTCATGAAGGTCATCTTCATACCCAATTGGTTGATGGAACGAATATACAATTGGATGTCGAGCGCTTTGACAAATTTGTCGCCGACCAATCAGGCAGCCAGATCGCCGTTGTCAGCGTCACCGGCATGGTCTGTGATTTTTGCGCGCGCGGCATTGAAAAAACCTTCCAAAAAGACACGGGATTTAAAAAAATCGATGTCGATTTGGCAAATGGCAGGGTGTTGATTGCTTACGCCGCCGGCGTCAAAATAGTCAATGAAGATATTGAAAGAAAAATTCTCTCAAACGGTCAAACCGTCACGGATATTCAGTTAGTGACTGCGCAATAGCTGCCCGCCGGAAGTTTCCGCCATGAATGACAAAACCGCAAATTTCTTCTCTCTCTTTGCGTCATCATCGACGCTTATATGCTGCGCCCTGCCAGCGGTCTTTGTGTTGGTTGGGGCTGGCGCCAGCTTTGCAAGCCTTTTAAGCGTTTTTCCTTTTCTGATCGTCTTGTCCCAATATAAATTAGCAATCACAGCCGCTGCTTTCGCTATGATTGTCATCGCCGGTTATGTGAATTACAAAACTTACTACATGCCATGCCCGATTGACCCAGAAGTGGGACGAGCATGTATGCAAACGCGCAAGAGGTCGCGCTTACTATATTATGTTTCTGTCGCAATTTTTTGTTTCGCCACAATTTTTACCTATCTAATTCCAAGGTTTATTTAGATGCACAAACATCCTAGCCACCGCTCTCAACTAACCAGACTAAAACGCGCTGAAGGTCAACTTCGCGGTGTGATGCGGCTTATTGATGAAGGCAAATATTGTATCGACATACTCAATCAACTTAAGGCTGTGCAAAAGGCATTATCCTCTATTGAGGCGAATATATTGGAAGCCCATATAGAAAATTGTGTTGCACAGGCTATTTCTAGTCCTGATGACGCCCAGCGGAAAATAGCTGAATTAACCAAAATCATAAAAAGGTAAAATAACACCTAAGCTATTGAAATGATTGGCGCACCCGAGAGGATTCGAACCTCTGACCTCTGCCTTCGGAGGGCAGCGCTCTATCCAGCTGAGCTACGGGTGCTTGCTAAAATCCTTAGATTTCTCCCGAAATAGCATAATTTTAAGAATTGGCAAATCTCGTTTATTGCCAAAATATAGGTATGGACAGTGGGCCAGTGGAGCACAATTGGAGCAAAAGCAGCTCTAGACTGCGTCGGGCGGACGATTGTCTAAGTTAACCGTCTCGAGAACTGCTTGCCCAGTTTCAACCATCGCTTCGCTGACATTATCAAGCGCATTTTGAAGCGCTTCGGGCGTGGCGGCCTGTAAGCCTTCCGTTACCGCCCCCAATGGCTGTTCGGATAAAAGCCAATAACCGCGCAGGCTAGAGACAACCCAAAATGCGTTTGCCGCAGCGAGAACCCATAGTCCTGCTGAAGAAGTAGCGATAAGCGCAAAAAGGCTGCCAACGGCCATGCAAATAAAACCACGCCGCCTGCGCGTTTCGGACAGACTGGAGAGCAATGGCGCAGCAAGCACAGTCCCAAACACGACTGAGCCAACTTGAATCACAACAACAATATCAGAGAAAAACGACCATATCATTTGCGTCACTTTCCAGCGCAATTCATCTTGCGCCATAAGTGCTATTTGGGACAAATTATCCCAATGCGCAAGATAGAAAAAGCAAACTTACCCAAATTTTTGCTGTAAGTGCTCGCTATTTTCAGGCGGTTTTGCGATGGCGCGCGCTAATGCGCGTCGGGTTTCTGCATCAGCTCAACCAGCACACCGCCCATATCTTTGGGATGCAGGAAAATGATTTCCGTGCCATGTGCGCCAATGCGCGGTTCGCCCAAAACACGCGCCCCTTTGGCGACCATGTCATCGCGCGCCGCATAAAGATCATCGACTTCAAAACAAATATGGTGCTGACCGCCTTCAGGGTTGTTTTTCAAAAAACCGGCAATCGGACTTTTATCGTTAATCGGCTCAATCAGTTCAATCTGGCTGTTCGGCACATCGACAAAACACACATACACGCCCTGCTCTTCCATTTTGAATGTATCGTGGATTTTGGTCGCGCCCAACATATCACGATATAAAGCAATGGATTTTTCGATTGACGGGGTCGCCACACCGACATGGTTCAAACGTCCAATCATAATTCTCTCCCTTAAGAGGTCAGTTTCAAAAATACGTTTTCCAATTCAGCGCCGCGCGTGTCGAGATCGGCGATCTCAACACCGTGCTCGTTTAATTGCGCAATCACCGCACCCGCCGGTATGAGGCCCGGATTATAGGTGACGGCCAAACGGCCATCATCGGTGAGCTTGGCGTCAAGACCGTTTAATGACGGCGCGGTGGCCAAAGGCGAAGCGGAACGCACCAAAAGCGTCTTATTGTCAATCTGCGCCAACAGGTTTTGCGTGCTGTCGCAAGCGCGCAACTCGCCCTGGTCGATAATCGCAATCGTGTCGCACAGCTTTTCCGCCTCTTCCAAATAATGGGTGGTCAAGACAATGGTGACACCGGCTTTATTTAATTCAAGCACATAATCCCAAAGCTGGCGGCGCAGCTCAATATCAACCCCCGCGGTCGGCTCATCCAAAACCAAAACCGGCGGATTGTGCACCAAAGCTTTGGCGACCAAGAGACGCCGCCGCATGCCGCCCGACAAAGTGCGGGCATAGGCGTCGAGCTTGTCATCCAGCCCCATGGCGGTGAGTATTTCCAATGTTCGGCGTTGGCTTTTCGGCACGCCATACATGCCGGCCTGTAAATCCATAATCTCCCTGGGGGTGAAAAACGGGTCGATGGAAAGTTCTTGCGGCACAATGCCGATCGAAGCGCGCGCTTGGCGTGGGTTTTTGTCAATGTCAAAACCCCATATTTCAGCCATGCCGCCGCTTTTCACCACCATGCCGGCAAGAATATTGATAAAGGTTGATTTGCCCGCCCCATTGGGCCCCAAAAGACCGAAAATCGAGCCGCGCGGCACCGCCAAATCAATGCCTTTCAAGGCTTGTTTGGCCGCTGTCGGGCCGACCGCTTTATAGGTTTTGGTCAGACCTTTGGCCTGTAACGCATATTCTTGCATGGTGAAAACTCCTGAACCTTGTCTAGCATTTATGTTCTGGGGAATAAATCGGCAAATCGCGTTTGCCGTCTTGTCTTGGCGCGGCACGCAGCTACAGTTGAAGAAAGATTCGACGGGAGCGCAGATTGGCTGAGGCAAAATTAGGCAAAAAAGACCATCTCTATCTGGTTGACGGCTCGGGGTATATTTTCCGCGCCTATCACGCCTTGCCGCCTTTGACGCGCAAGTCGGACGGGCTGCCGGTCGGGGCGGTGTCGGGCTTTTGCAATATGCTGCTCAAATTACTGAACGATATGGGGGCGCAGGAAACGCCGACCCATTTGGCGGTGATTTTTGACGCTTCGGGCAAAAGCTTCCGCAATGAGATTTACCCTGATTATAAAGCCCATCGCCCGCCCGCGCCGGAAGATTTGGTGCCGCAATTTCCGCTCGTGCGCGAGGCCGTCAAAGCGTTTGATATTCCCGCTATTGAGCTTGAGGGGTTTGAGGCTGATGACCTCATTGCCGCCTATGCCGATGCGGCGGCCGAGCAGGGCGCACGCGTCACCATTGTCTCATCGGATAAGGATTTGATGCAGCTGGTGAGCGATAAAATCGACATGGTCGATACGATGAAAGACAAATTTATCGACGCCGCCGGTGTGGTGGAAAAATTCGGCGTCGGGCCCGATAAGGTTATCGATGTGCAGGCTTTGGCCGGTGACAGTGTCGATAATGTGCCGGGTGTGCCGGGCATTGGCATTAAAACCGCGGCGCAATTGATTGACGAATATGGCGATCTCGATACGCTTTTGGCGCGCGCTGAAGAGATTAAGCAAAACAAACGGCGCGAGAATTTAATTGAATTTGCCGAGCAAGCGCGCATCAGCCGCGAACTGGTGACGCTGAAACGCGACACCCCCATGCCGGTCGGCTTTGTTGATATGGCGCTGAGCGCACCCAAGGGCGAGAAGCTTATCGGTTTTGCCAAGGCGCTGGAGTTCAACACGCTGACCAAAAGATTGGCCGAGCGTTATGGCTGGGCGGTCGATGATTTTGAAGCCAGCGCCGCTTTGGCGGCAGATGACTCACGGCCCGCACCAAGGGCCGAAAACGCAGGTGATTATCGTGCCCTGCCGGCTCAGATGCCCGCGCTCGATACGGGCAGCTATGATTGCATTCGTGATGGCGACACGCTTGCCGCTTTCATCGCGCGCGCCTATGAGACCGGGATTGTGGCCATTGATACCGAAACCGACGGGCTGGATGCCATGCAATGTCGTTTGGTCGGCGTGTCATTGGCGGTCGCGCCCGGTGAGGCCGCCTATATGCCATTGGCGCATGGGGCGGGTGACGGGCTTGCTTTGGAAGATGAGACACCGCCGCAAATCGATGAGGCCTTGGCGCTCACTATGTTGAAGCC
>Ga0181568_10000573_pt1 | contig 33058 bp, 27 predicted proteins | sample 101ome_20_FD_133758 | JGI IMG/M metagenome (GOLD analysis project Ga0181568, IMG submission 133758) | Coastal salt marsh microbial communities from the Groves Creek Marsh, Skidaway Island, Georgia - 101404AT metaG (megahit assembly) | ecosystem: Environmental > Aquatic > Marine > Intertidal...
AGCAGTGATTAAACCACTAACTAGATTCGGTAGAGAATACATTACATTTTGACCAAGTTGACTCAAGAGGTCTACATGTGAGTATCCCGATGTTCCGCCTGCTTGACCAATCAAAAGAGTAGCTCCATACCAATCCAGAGAAGAAACCGCACTACCGGTTGAAAGAATACTAGCACTACCTGCAGTAGTTCCACTCACTGAAATAATTGCATAACCGCCACCAATTACATTGTCTCCGGAAGTTCCTATATCATACCCGATTGCTAATTTGCCATTCGAGTATTCCATGGCTCCCCACCAAACAGGGTCGCTTGGTATGTTGTGAGTCGATGAAGAAAGTGAAGCGAGTCTTCGATTATTGTTGTAATTGTATCTTGTGATTGGTTCGTTCGGGTCGTTATATCCAACATAGAGAATGTTGCTAGTAGTATCACACGCCACAGCAGAGGCCGTACCATCGTCTAAATTTTGAACAGTAAAGGAAGAGAGAATAGTGTTATTTGCTAAATCAAATCTAGCAACTCCACCATTGTTCGCTGTAATTGCGACGTGGAGAATTCCGTTGCACATTGTCATTGCAATTGGATATCCGTTTGGAATTCCATTACTTCCTCCATCCCATGATGTCCAGCTTCCTGAGGAATCTAAGTGTAATATTTCTCCATCAACACCATTCCATCCTTGAGGCGCTGCAGTTCCCAGCACAAGACTGGAACCATCTGTCCATAATTCGTAGACAACATCATCTGCAGATGTAGGTAAACCATTGCCCGGGGTCCAAGAACTCAGCCATTGCGATGTTGCTTCGTCGAATCTTGCCACTCCATCTTCGGTAGCGAACAGGATTTCTCCGTCGTATTCGATAATTTCCCTAATTGGGAAACTTAGAGAGGACCATGTACCTAATTTAGTTCCGTTTTGGTCATATTGTTCTAATTTGTTTTCTCCCCAAGAAATCCACATGTTTCCAGTCGAGGATTCAAATGAGGTTACTCGGTAAACCGCTCCTTCAGGCAAGAGTTCGCTTTGCCAGCTGTTTGAGGTTAGATTGTATATTGCAATTCCTCCACTGCCTTCTGTATTCCACCACTGGCCGCTAGCTACGGAAACATGGAGCAAATCACCGATAATCTCCATGTCATACACATCTCCTCCGTTTTCGTTCAATTGGGCGCCAGCATCTAGTATTGATTTCGCGGTGAAATTAACAATGTCAATTCTGTAAACGCTATCTGAACTGAATTGCTGGTGATAATAGAGGGTGTCGCCGTAGATCATCATGTCATATGGGTCAGCACTGCCTATGTAAAGCGAATTTGTTTTCTCGATATCATATACTTCAGCGCCGGTTGTGACGTTAATTAATTGGAAACCATCTCCTCCTCCAATCCAAATGTGGTTTGGTCGAATATCTGCAACTAAGCCAGTAAGGTCCTCATTACCTGCGTCGAGTACGTTGCTATCTGTCCATGCCGTTAACCATCGATTGTTTGCAATATCGTATCTTGCTACTCCCAATCCATCTATGCCAATATATGCTACATCGCCAATTACTTCTATCAGTGCGTTGTTGGATGCCACTCCAGCTTCCCAAGTATCTACAACTGTTTTAGTTGATTTATCGATTAGGCCGACACCTGAATTTGTTCCACCAAATACGGTTGTGGAATTTATGCCGATTGAATATACTCCCCAATTTGGCATTCCGTCTTGTGCGTTGATACAATCTTGGATTGTGGTTTGCACATAATAGCAAACACCGATATTAGTTGCGGAATATGTGGTTGTACCGTCAAACACAAATCCGAAATGTTGTGATGGGTTTGTGGCCCAGCCACCATTAAATCCACCTGTTGATAATTCAGTTGCTCCACTTCCATCCCATCTCACTGCACCATCGGTAGTACCAATAAACAGGGTTCCCTGGTTTTGATTTGCTTCAATCGACAGAATGAAATTGTTTGGCAAAATCTCAAATTGACCAGGACTTCCTCTGTCAGGTACTTGGGTAAACGGAGTTAAAATTTCACCAGTGGATAAGTCCTTTCTAGCGACTCCATAACCTTGTAATCCTAAGTGCAAAACTTGAGGATTTGTTCCAAAGACGGCGATTGGGGCGTAATCAACATCGTTTATTCCTGTTGAGACCCAAGATCCAAGGAAGGTATTGTTAGCAATTACATAGCGATTCAATCCATCCTCCGATGTGCCAAAGTATGCAACCCCATTGTGGATTGCTACGCCAGTTGGAGAGTTGGAATCTATTTCGCTAGTTCCTGTTGTAAGAGAAATTGCTGAATTAGAATCAGATTTATTGAAGACAGTGGCGCCATCCTGTGGGTGTATAACTGCAACATAATCTCCTTCAACATCAATTCCAGTAATCACATTGGCACCTAATCCAGAATTAACATCCCAGGTGTCGATAATTGCGCCTTGAGGATTTACAACTCTTACTCCACTGCCATCAGTCCCTACATATACGTTCAGACCATCATTCGCTAGTTTTGTGATGTCAGTCCCAACATCTACTGAATTTAGCCATCTGGCTTGGTTTATCGAATACCTGTCAAGATAGTTTCCACTGCCAACATATACGATGCCATTGAATTGCATAGCGTCTGCCATCTCTCCTAGGGATGGCCCGCTACCGATAACTAAATCTCCAGCATAGACTGGATTATTTGCAGGTTCTAGTTTTGCAAGAACAGCACTACCATCCGTCACTAGAATGGTATCGGAGGTAGGGCTTCTGTATCCCGAATTAGGCCAGAATAGAATGTCTGAGCCTTCGTTAATAAAACCAAGTGAAGAAAGTGAAGTGGATGATACGAAACTACCAGAATTTATGTTGTAATATTGAACGCCAACGGTTGTCAAAATTTGGATTTGATTATTTGTTAGGGTCATGCCAATTACATTGTCTGATGACAACCAGTTTCCACTATTCCAGGTTGCTAACCAGAAGTTTCCACTCAAATCATGGCGAGCTATTCCGTTATCCTCAGAAGAAATCAAAAGTTGATTTCCGTTGATCAAGAAATCAGTAATGAAATCCGAATGTAGAACATTTGCAGTTGACCAAAGCGATAGCGGCGTATTCGATAAAACATCCCATCTTGCAATTCCTCCACCAAGTAATGAAACGTATACGATGTTGTTATGTTCAAATGTGATAGAAGGTGTTCCACTAGGCCAATTGGTTGTACCGCTTGCTTGTTCTAAAGTCCAACCGGTTCCAGCGGTATTTATTTTGAAAATACCGGCTTCACTAATTGCCATTAATGCGCCGGCAGAAGTAATGTGTAGTTGCTGAAAACCATCTCCGGACGGGTCGTCAGGAAGGTCAGCATTCCAACTAGTGTCGCCTAAATCAATCGATTGTACTCCATCATTTGTCGTAGCAACTAGCATCCGATTATTGGAAAGGTCGATTTCCAAATCTAGAATTAGTGTATCAGAATTGGCGTTTTTAACTCTAAACAAGTCGATAATATTTGGAGAGGAATTAGCATCTAGAATAATCACATAATCATCTATTGCAAGATACATCCTACCATCATCTGGGTGGATTACATAATCCCTAATTTCGATATTAACAGGTTCTAGCGAGGTAAAGGGATCTGATGGTGCTAATACCTCCAAAATAAATTCAGTAATTTCACTAGCTGAAGGTAAAGTGACAGTTGCACCAACATCTGCGTTGGGAGAGAGTCGACCTTGGTGCGGATTATCTGCGTCAAAGCCCAAACTCTGTCCGAGCCAACCATTCCCATTCCAGTCAAAAATTACTTGCCCTGTATCCGGAGAAATCAGCATTGGGTTGTAGGCAGTGACATCATTAGAACCATCAACTCTAATTTCCATAGAGACATTTTCTAATTGTGCGCCCGGTGCAAAACTCAGCATCCAATCGGCAATAGCTTGCGAGCCATTAATCGGGTTTGCACCACTGGCGTTTAGGAAATACCAACCAGTGTCTTCTGAACCCTCTCTTGGCCATATCGTATCGTTTGGTCCTTCATGCGCTTCAACAACAGGTGCGGAGAGCAAAGGTGCAACTGAAGACATAAGCATTAGAATGACCAAAGAAATCGATTTCTTTGTGGTGGCAACGCTCTTGATATCCACCTTTAGTTTGGTCATAGTATGGAATGCGCTATCATAAGCATATAAAGCGCGTGCTTGATTGTGAATTATAGTATCACCCAGAAATTTTCAACTTTCGGCTCTTATATTAAGTTCTGATTAACAGCATAAAATCCTCCAAAGGCACACAAAGGTCAAACCCTTCCTCTATTCCAATTGATATTTGAGGGAACGCTATGGATAATGATTGGCGTGAAAATACAATCAAAAAAGAATCATTAGATTACCATGAATCTAACCCTAGAGGTAAGATCGAAGTAGTACCGACAAAACCTCATTCGACCGCACATGAATTGTCATTGGCATACTCACCAGGTGTGGCATACCCTTGTCTCGAGATTGCAGAAAAACCCGAAGATGCTTATCGATATACTTCTAAAGGAAACCTAGTTGCTGTAATATCTAACGGTACGGCGGTTTTAGGTCTTGGTAATATCGGAGCTTTAGCATCAAAACCTGTAATGGAAGGTAAGGGGCTGTTGTTGAAAACATTTGCAGATATTGACGTTTTTGATATCCAAGTAGATACAGAAGACCCCGAAGAGTTTATTCAAACTGTTTGCAATATTGCACCAACTTTCGGCGGAATAAATCTTGAAGACATAAAGGCCCCAGAATGTTTTGAAATCGAAAAAAGAATTGCAGAATCAACCAATATTCCGGTCATGCATGACGACCAACATGGAACTGCGATAATATCTGGAGCAGCATTACTAAATGCAGCAGAAATCCAAGGAAAAGACCTATCGAAAATCAAGGTTGTCGTAGCAGGGGCTGGAGCATCAGCAATCGCTTGTGCTAACCACTATGTTGCACTCGGAGTTAAAATTGAGAACATCTTGATGTGCGATTCACAAGGAATTATGACCAAGAAAAGACTTGAAGGAGGCGAACTGAACGAATACAAGGCCCAATTCGCATCTGATACTCGAGAAGGCGATTTAGCAGATGCTCTTGTGGGTGCAGACGTATTCCTTGGCTTATCGAGAGGAGGTTTGGTCACTGGTGAAATGGTTTCAAAAATGGCTGCTAAACCGATAATTTTTGCACTTGCTAATCCTACTCCAGAGATAATGCCTGATGAGGTTTTAGCGGTTAGAAATGACGCAATTATTGCAACAGGTCGTTCTGATTTCCCAAATCAAGTAAACAATGTATTGGGGTTCCCATACATATTCCGAGGAGCGTTAGATGTTCGGGCTAGAGATATTACTCAGGGTATGAAAATGGCCGCTACCAAGGCGCTCGCCAATTTAGCAAAGGAACCGGTTCCGGATTACATAACACATGCATATGCGGGTGAGGTAATGCAATACGGTCCCGAATATATTATTCCAAAGCCGTTTGATAGAAGAGTACTGATTTGGGAAGCAGCTGATGTAGCAGAAGCAGCGGTCATGGAGGGCATTGCGGCAATTTCACAAGAAGAATTCGATAAACAAAGATACAAGGAATCTCTTGAGGCTAGACTTGGAATGTCTTATTCAGTTATGAGAGGTGTGTTTAATCAGGTCAAAGGAAAGGGCAAGAAAATCGTATTCCCAGAAGGAGATAACGAGAAAGTCATCAGGGCTGCTGCACAGTGTGTGGAACAGAAAATATGTGAGCCGATATTATTGGGCAACAAGAAAAGCATCTTGGATAAGATGGAAGAATTGGGCATAACGTTTGAATGTGAAATTACCAATCCCAGATATGATGAAAGAAGGATTGGCAATTATGATGTAGAATTATTCGAGAATCGTAGTAGAAAGGGAATGACAATTGTTGATGCTCAAAGGTTATTGAAAAGCAGGTCATATTTTGCAGCACAAATGGTTGAATGCGGCGATGCAGATGGATTTTTAGGTGGCGTCAGCAGGAATTATGCTGATGTTTTGAGACCTTGTCTTGAGGTAATTGGTAGTGATGAGGATAGTCACTGTGCTATTGGCTGCTATATGATGGTTGTAAAAGGAAGATTGATTTTCTTGGGCGATGCTACTGTCAACGTCTACCCAGATAGTAAAACTTTAGCAGACATCGCAGTACAAACTGCCAAAGTGGCTAGAAGATTTGGCGTAGAACCAAAAGTAGCCATGTTGTCATTTTCTAATTTTGGAAGTAGCAGAAGTCAACGCTCAGAGCGAATTGAAGATGCTGTTGATTTGGCTAGAGAGATGGATCCAACTCTACTCATTGATGGACCTATGCAAGCAGACACTGCGCTTGATGTAGAGGTTCAATCCGAATATCCATTTTTGACATTTGAAGGCCCAGCAAATGTCTTGATTTGTCCTAATCTCGTATCAGCAAATATTGCCTACAAATTACTCGAAAAATTAGGAGATGCTGAAATGACAGGGCCAATCTTGGATGGTTTGAATAGGCCAGTCCAATTATTGGCAAGAGCAGATGGTGTAAGACACATTGTCAACATGGCTGCAATTTGTGCTTTAGATGCAATACGTAAAGAATCCTATTGGTCTAATCTTACATCTGAGTGACGGACCCATTCTCATCTTCGTGCCAAGTGGGCCTTTTTGGCCTCCAGAATGCACCGGATACAAACCCAACGCATAATCCGCCAAATAGTAAATTAGCCCAACCATCGATTGCATAGGAAGAAAATCCACGGATTATTGGTATACAAAAACTGGGAATTACTCCAATAATAGTAATCCATAATAATTCGCTTTTCACATTTGAGACGAGATTAGCATTTTCTGGCACTATTTTGGCATCACCCTTTCTTTCTGGTGAAATAACAATTCTAAAACCAACTTTTGGTAGAGGTCTGTCTCCAGGAGTGGACACCCTTGCAAAAACTCCTTTCCTTGTCGGATGAGCAGACTGCGATACGCGGTGCTCGGAGAGTGGGCCAATCATTTCTCCAATTCTAGGGCGGCCATCTAAAGGCGCACCTCTATGGTTGCCAGTCGCTTCATCTGCCAATAACTCAGTCCACCCAAGGGGCAATGATAAATCGTCTTTTGCTGCTTCCCATTCTGATTGGGAAGGTAATCTCACCTCTCCATCAAATTCCTTTGAAAGAATCGAACAAAATTCGTTAATGATGTCAGTTGTGATCATATCTTTTGGCCCATCTTCCGATTCTTCGATGCCCATGATTTGATTGAATTCTTTTTGAGAAATTATATTTTTAGAGATTTGATATTTTGGTAATCTGACTTTGTGTCTTGGTCTCTCATTGGCATGGACCCAACCTCCTTTGTTGGTTCCAAGAAAAATATCTTGAGATTTGACTTCAATCAAATCTAAATTTTTGGACAAACCTTCATTTTTCAAATTAAACCCTCAGGGTATTCTCAACTGCCTTGTACCAATCCATTCCATTTTTGTGGTCTTGTAATTGAGCAAATTGAGGATATGGGGATATAGATCGAACATAGCCAAATGCAGCAATGTCAACCAAATCCGGCTTGTCTCCGCCAAAGAATTTCTTCCCATTGAATGAATCCGTAAACTCTGATAGTAGGTCATGCCAAAGTTGCTTTGGCTTCCTGCCATCTTTTTTCACTCTCTTTTTTGCGATTATTCCCCACATAATTGGGAAGCCTGCCCAAGCATAAAGTCGCTTTGAAAAAAATCCAAACTTTTCAAGTTTGGACACTCTAGTAGTCGTTTTGAGAGCAGACCACAAGGTTCCGTAAAGGATTGGTATGGTTGCCTTAGACATGTGTAAGTCGACCCATTCTATCCACTTGTCCCTACGCTGTTCATCATCACTTTCCCATAGTTTTCCATCGTTTAAAGAGGTGTCAATTTCTTTCATTATAGGTGTGGAATCAACATGGATTTTACCATTTGAATCGATCCAAATAGGTACTTTTTTCCATTCGGGCGCACTTGGTAATTTTTTACTCTTCATTGGATTTATTTGAACTGCTTCAAAATCTAAATTGAGATGTTCCAGTAGGCTTCTTACCTTCCAGCAAAAAGGACAAGAATACAGCATGTACAACTCTCCTACACTCCCCATGTGCGGAGCGAGAAAAAACACCTTCATGATTCATCCGTTTCGTTAAGTCCTTCTGGTCTCCAGCCGGGCTTCCAGAAATTGAGGTCATCTAACCAAGTAGAAAATTCATCGTCAGCACAATTCAGTAGCCTGTATGCTCTCATGTTTAAACCCTCAAAAAGCGAGTCACCCATAATTCCGTCGGAGTTAGCGTCCTTCCATTCACCAGCCATTTGTCGGATTTGTCTTCTAGCCTCTTCCGGATTGTCGAAATTTCTCTCACACATTTCTTGAAGGTCAGAAAGCCATGTACGAGTATCTCTTCGTATTGCATCGGGGATAGCCCTGCTCGATGATTTCTTTGAGAATGGCCACCAACCCATGACAATCCCTAATGTATCAACATCAATAGTCTTGGGGTTGAACTTGTTGGACAGAATATGGCGAGGTTGGTTTTGAATCTCCATGGCAAGACATCGGATGCCCGAATGGCCGATATAATCGAAGATTATTCTAAGAGGTTGAAGTCGAATCTTAGAATTGAATATCATAGTTCAAAACTAAGTGATTCGGAATACGTATCAAAATTACCTGCAAACACTATTCTGTTGGATGAAGGTGGTGACCTCATTAACTCGATTGAGTTTTCAGAGAGATTCAGGAAATGGCAACTTTCCTCTGAGGACATAAATTTAGCAATAGGGCCTGCTAATGGCTTTCCAAAAGAGTTGCCTAATCAAAGAATTTCTTTATCAAAATTGACATTTCCCCATGAGTTAGCTACAGTTGTAATAGTGGAACAAATTTACAGGGCTTCAGAAATTTTGAGAGGAACTCCATACCACAGAACTTGACAAAGACTCAATAATTTTGATATTGTGGACCATTTAATGGAGACAGTAGGATTCCTTCTAATCGAATACGTAATCTCCATCGCTCTTTTGCTGATGAGTCCAAATCAGCCATTCCCAGGGCCGTCAAGAAGATTTGGCTACATTCTCCTACTAATTGCTGCATTACTAACAATTGGGGAAACTGCGCCTCGGCCTGTGAGTGTTAATGTTCATATCGTACTCATTTTGTCACTAGGCTCTTTTGGATTATTGAAGGGTATTAGAAATATGTTAGTGACAAGAGAAGAAGTAATTGTGGCGCCATTTTCTGGTTTTTTATTCATTTTTGGAGTCTTATCAATAATGATTTTGCAATGGTCAGATCTTTCACAAATAGAACATATAGTCGCATTTTTGACGATGACCGTGTTAATGTTATGCCAAATTTGGTTGACATTTAGAGGTTTAATTATTGGAAAATTGAATCTCGCATGGTCCAAGGCTGGTTTGTTAGCATTACAAAGAGGCCAAATTAGTTCGGATAGCGGTGCAATATCGTGTTTTGAAAAAGCATGGGACTTGGAAGAAGAGCATCTTAATCCGATGGCATGGCTGGCCCTTGAGCGCATCCATTCTTTCCTAGGTAATTCGGAAGAAGCAAAACACTGGGCAAAAAGTTTGCAAGAAGTAGGCGGTGAAGGGTCGGTGGCAGAAGAATGGATAGATGCTATTGAGGCTGCGCTAGCCGATTTGAGCCGAAATTAACTATTTGTATCGAATAAATATCCTCTCTGATACAAATAAACGAACCATTTAATATCCTTGAAGGCGATGTAAAACCATGGAAGGAGAAAACCCGGTGGAAGATTGGCCTCTTTCAACTATTTGCTGGTATGCGATTTTTGTATGGTTCGGCGCTTCTCTGTTTTCACAATCTCTTTACATGGCAATTTATGGTTTGCCTTATGATGCAAATATCATGTTAAATTCAATAGGGAAATTTGCCTATATCATTATCGCAATAGAGGTAGTCGTATGGATTACTTTGTCGGTTTTGATGACTTTTAAATTATCTGACCGATTTGGATTTTCTCATCAGAAATCTTCGCCAAACGAACCAATTCTACCCAATAATTGAAGAAGTCTCACTGAAAGTGTTCAACCATGGATGATGAAATTCAATCACCTCCACTTGCTGGTCAACCGATGAGTATTACGGAATTGTTGGATGAAATGGCATTACTTGCAATTCCTGAAGGCTGTAAAGTAGTGACTATTGAAGAAGCGAGAAAAGAGTTACCAATTGCAAAAAACCTTCTTTTTGAATTACAATCACTCCAAGACCAAGCTCATGATTTGACAGAAGAACTTGAGATAATTGTAGAATCACTACATCCATTTCATGAACATGTGCAAGAGATTGCAAATCAACTTGGTGATGTTGTAAAAGAATGGCAACTTATTGGTGATAAGTTAGAGTTGCTTGGTGCCAGAATTGCTGGCTTTGAGCCAGGCTTACTCGAATGGCATGGAGTAGTAGATGGCTATCTTGTAATGTATTCCTGGTGTCAGGGTGAAGATGATATCGAGTGGTGGCATCCAATGGATACTGGAATAAACGGCCGCAGACCTCTTGTTGAAGCATAGGTTCGGGTAGACATGGTCCGGATAACTAAGGTGCACACAGGGGCTGGTGATGGCGGAGAGACATCGCTTGTTGACGGTAGCAGAGTTGAAAAAAGTACCAAACGAATCGAAATCGTTGGACTGTGTGACGAATTGAATGCAAATGTTGGACTGGTTTTGATGGAAGTAAACAGGCTGGCTTCAACTCATACTGATGGCGGAGAAAGAATTACTGTACGCAGAGTGCAAGATGTTTGCAATGCTGCACTGGGCAGAATACAGAGCGAACTATTTGACTTAGGTGCTGAATTAGCCTGTCCACTAGAAAAAATTCCTGAATATATGGAATTGTTAGACCAAGAAGATTCAGATAGACTATGTAATGAAATGGATACTTGGAACGAGGAATTAAATCCACTTGAAAGTTTCATCTTGCCTGCGGGTTCTGGTCCTGTAGCGACATTGCATATTGTACGAACAGTTGCTCGAAGATTAGAGAGAGCAATGGTTGGAATGAAAGATGAATTAAGGCCGATGACTTTACAGTATGTGAATAGATTCTCAGATTGGGTTTTCATTCTTACAAGGTGGATCACATTCAGATTAGGGGAGGAAGAAACTCTGTGGATACCCAAAGGAAAGAGAAGCAAAGGGACAGTCGAAATGACAAAACGTCAGAGTGAAAATCACTAATCCAATTTTCCTATTTCAGACATGTGCTGCATTGCTGCAGCAAGGACTCCTTTGCTTTCCTCATGTGTTAATTGCATCATCGCTGAATTCCAGTCTAGCCAGAGGTGTTCCCTGTGTTCATGACTAATATTGACTGCCATGGTTTCTGTTTCAGCGATATACCAGAAAACTTGTTTCTCTACTAGCTTCCCTTTATGTCTAAAATTGTATGAAGTTCTAAATTCAAAATTGTCGACGAATGAGATATCACTAATTCCAGTTTCTTCACTCAACTCTCTCGAAGCAGTGTCTCTGTATGAATCGTCGGAATCTTCCACATGACCTTTCGGAAAATCCCAATGCCCCTGCGGATATTGTAAAAGGAGTATGGAGCCAAAATTTACTAAGACAACACCGCATGAGGTTTCCATGATTGAATCGAAGTGTCACTAATTCTTATGCTCTCCGATTTTTAGACATTAAATTCATGAAATCGTTTTTGTTGGGCGATATCATGTCCATACTGGCAAATATCTACAGGGTCGTGGCAGACTCGGATTTGGATGGACTTATGGCAGCTGCAGTTCTCAAATCGAGTAAGCCTGAGTTAGAGGTACACTTTGCCCATCCCGCACTCATTCGTGCTGGAGTAATCGATCACCTAATCGATGAAAATACTGCTATTTGCGATTTACCATTTCACCCAGATTGTGGATTGTATTTAGACCATCATATGACAAATAAACCATCTGATGAAGAAGAAATTAACTTCCTCGAAAGAGGAGGTATCTGCCACTGGAAAGATACTCCCTCAGCGGCTCGTGCAGCGTATGAATTGATGAAAGATGAACTCGACTTATCTCATCTAGAGGAAATCATGCCAATTGTTGACGCTCTAGATTCAGGAGGGATTTCACTGGATGATTTTCTTGAAGATGGTCCAATAATTAGGCTTTCTCGGTCTTTATCATTAACAAACGAGAGCCACATGCAGAATGTCTTGAATCAATTTGCAGCAGGAATGAAATTAGAAGATATAATACAATCCCATTCTCAAATTTTGGAGGACTTGAAAATTTCAAGACTAAATAGCCACGAAATTGTAAAACAAAAATTGGAAATTATCGACGGTCTTGCTATATGCGATTTATCAGAAACTGAATACAGGGTAAGTGGATACTTGGTGACAGCGATTGCAGGGCCTGAAGCGATAGCCTGTTGCGTTATACATGGTTTCTACACTGGAAGTATTGAGGACCCTAACAAACCTGCTTTAGGGGCCTCTTTTTACTCCAATTCTTTCAGGGGTGAAGCCAATCCATACGATCTGTCAAGACTTGCAACTTTACTTGATGAAACTGGCGGAGGCCATGCTAACGCATGCGGCTGTAGAATTCAGAAAAAAATTGCCGATGGAGCAATGTTAACCTTAGAGGATAAAGAATACAATATCAAAAAGTGGCTAAATCTTTGGCATAACAGAGATGAATTGATGACGGTCTAACATACAGTCTCTATTCAGAAATCTGGTTTCATAAATACACCAAATAAAATACTAGATTTGTCCGCAAATATTCATGGAAGGGGTGACTGACCCAGATTTATTGAAAGATAGAATCTTCTTCAAGTTGGGTGAGTTTACCTACGACAGAAGAAAAAGCGTTATTATTCTGGGAATGCTAATTTGTGTTTTGTTATCTTCGTTAATCGCTCTTGGTCCCGATTGGGCTGAATCCTGGGGAGAGGGAGAATTAGAATCAATTGAAGCAATCGATTTGAAAGATAGTGCATTTGCCGTAGAGGATGGTTCTCAATCATTCGTTTTATTGGTTTGGCATGATGAATTAAACGATACAAACCAAGAATGGCAAGATGAAATTACGTCTGCCTTGAAAGAATTTGCAAATGAAGATGACGTGACTATCGAGTATTCATGGGAAAAATTTGGTGATGAAAGAAATAATTTTGTCAAAGACGAAGACGGGAAATTTTGGGCTAGGAATGTAGTCAACATCAACCTTGAAAGAAAAGAAGCAAAGGCACTATATGCAGATTTGAAAGATACGATTGAAGTTAGTGATGATTTCGAAATTTTCAGAACCGGAGAGATAGCGATAGATGTCACATTTGATACTAGAATTCAGGAAGATTTGATATCCGCCGAAATTATTTCAGGCCCTCTTTCTTTGTTGATTTTATTAATTGTTTTTGGTACGGTAGTTGCCGCACTTTTGCCTATTGGAATAGCGGTACTCACCGTACTAGCTGCTATGGGTATTACCATTTGGTTGTCCAATGTTTCAGACGTAACCCAGTATGCTGTGAACATCATTACCTTGATAGGTATTGGTGTCTCAATCGATTATTCACTATTCATAGTAAATCGGTTTAGAGAAGAAATTGGAAGAGGACGAGATATCAGAACTGCGACTGCTATGACGGTAGCAACTTCCGGAAAAGCAGTATTCTTCAGCGGTATAACCGTAGCGATCGGTCTGATGGGAATGCTATTTTTCGAGAATACCGGATTACCAAGTCTAGGTATCGGTGGCACCCTTGCAGTTTCTGTAGCCATGTTGTTTTCTGTTATTGTTTTACCATCAATACTCGCAGTTATGGGCCTTACCATCAACAAAGGAAAGGTTCCTTTTTCATTCGGTGTTGACGATAATACAGAAGATGGAATATGGGCTAAAATTGCTAAGACCGTAATGGATAAACCATGGGCAGTGCTTATTCCAACTCTGATAATTTTACTTGGAGCCGGGTTGCCTTTCTTACAAGCAGAATTCTCTATAGCATCAAGAGATGCTCTGCCGCCTGATGATGAGACGAGAATGGGCTTAGAGAATATCGATGAATTATGGCCAGAATCCGCCACAAACTCAGCCCTGATAGTCTTTGATTTTGATGGAGAAGATCCACTTACTGAGCATAACATTAGAGCGATGTATCAGTGGATGAATAATAGAATTAATGATGAAATAGTGTTGGAGGGATTCGGATATGGGCTACCAATGCCTGGTATGAGCGAAGACGCTGTTGTAGATTTTTGGACAAACGATTCTCAACCTCAAGAAATTTTGGCGACAAGAGAGTATCTTAGGGAGCAATTCATTTCTAACAACATTAGTTATGCCGTACTGTCTCTCGATGGCCCGATTACTGGAGAGGAAGGCAGGTATTATGTGGAAGATTTGAGAGAGGATCGCTCCAATATTTTGGCAGATTTCAAAATGGGTAGTGATGGAACATTCCTAATTGCTGGTTTCGCAGCTTACAATCTAGATGTGTTGAATGCTGTGGTAGAAAATTTACCAATCGCACTTGCTTTCATACTAATTTCGACTCTGATTCTGATATACATACAGGTTAGAAGTGTAATTATTCCAATAAAAGCCATCGTCATGAATATTCTATCAATTTCTGCATCATTTGGAATGCTAGTTTTCGTATTCCAATGGGGATATGGTTCTGAATTGTTGAACTTTACTCCCCAACCAATTGAAGCAACAAATCCCGTGATTATGTTCTGTATTGTATTTGGATTATCCATGGATTACGAGGTTTTGATGCTATCTAGAATTCACGAAGAATGGGAAAGAACAGGAGATAATACATTAGCGGTTGCCAATGGTTTGCAGAGAACTGGAAGGTTAATCACAGGAGCAGCAGCAATCATGGTTGTTGTCTTTTTTGCTTTTGGCCTATCTTCGATTGTGATACTGAAGCAAATAGGGTTAGGTTTGGCTCTAGCGATTTTCCTTGATGCGACAATAGTCAGAGCATTAGTTGTTCCTTCAACAATGCGATTGATGGGCAAGTGGAATTGGTGGTCGCCTAAGTGGTTATCATCTACTTCAAATGACTTTGAAGATGTAAAGAAATCCGAGGAATGAATGGAAAACCATCAATGCTACTAACAAATCAGCGGCTCTACCATGTTTGGTTCTAGCAATTTTGTCACCTCTTGACTTCTTACCCCATCTTGTCATAATCCAGAGGAGTGTAATTCCCAGCGGGCCTGTATAGCCATGCAAACTCTCCGGTAGCAGGCCCAAGCCGGTCACGTATCTCGCAATAAAAGCGATAATTACCGAAATGGTTGCACAAATTAGAATCCTTTCCCCAATTTTTTCATGGCGTTCGAGTTGCTCTATTCTTTCTTTTCCTTTCAGGTTCCGGTTTTTTTCTTTCCAACCATATTGCCACCACATCCATGCGATGATAATTGAAGCAGTAATTGGATGGAGCAGCAGAATGATGGTATTCGCTACTCCCATGATTAGCCTCCAGCATGTTATCTGTCATTGTTGTTTGCAGAAGGTAGGTAGCGGTGGCTCTAAAGAGGTCAACTATTCGCCTAGTAATAGGAGGGGTGAGCATATTACAGGAAAACAATCTACTCACCTGCCTTAAAGCGGGTATGAAACCAAACATATCCCCTCAAACAAGACAAAGGATTGTGTCAAAAACCCCTGAATTTAGGATGTTAGAAAAACCCTGGAAATCACTGCTTTTATGTGCTCTATACGAAGTCAATATTTCTAATGATGATGAAGATAACTCTCCTTCATCAATGGTTCGCCAAAGAAGTACATCTCGTAGTAGAAGAGGTGTTGGGACAAATATGGGGCCTTTGCAATGGCTGCCTGAAACCAACGAAGTACTAATTGCTAATTCAGAGTTAGATTCGTTCAGATTGGCAGTATTGCTTTTGAGGAAATCATTATTTGTAGATGACTGGGATGATTCAAATGATGAAATTATTGAAAATTTGAGGAATGATTGTTCATCAAAAGGTGTCCATCCTGTATGGCATAAGATTGCAGAAAGCACCCCGATTTTTGCCCAATTTGTTTCTTTTCCCATAACAGAATCCACGGAAGAAATATCCGATGATGTGGATTCTAGTTTTGCATTTATAGATCCATCAAACTCAAATCAGCTCGCAAAGACCTTAGAAATCTTGGAACAGGGGATTAGTGAAGCCTCTGTAAAAATAGCAATCCAAAAAGCGAAGGCTCAGCTAAACGGGAAAAAAGGTCTGAGGGATATACATGGATTAGAATCTCTTGAAGGAGAATCTAGTGTAATCAGTGCATTGTTAAACATTCATTTGGGTAAAGATGCAACTAAAAATTTGAAAGAATTGAAAAAGATAAATTCGAAACTTTCTGAGGCATTAACAGACCTTGTTCAATTGCGCGCCGGAGTGGCAAAAGATTGGAATAAATCTCGAAAATTATCTGGAAAAGATGACCTTACTTTGGCACGAAAGATTGCTGCTTGGAATTTATTACCCAAAGAAGCCGAGAAATTGTCAAGCAAAGAATTGGACGAAGGTCTTAGTTTAATCACTGATTCTAGAAAGAAGGAGTCATTAATGTGGTGGAAGTTATCTGCTTTGGTTAAAGAAGGGGAATCTGAAAAAGCATTAACCCTGCTCGATACGCTATCAATCGAAGCCGAAGCTGATATTTCTGCATTGATATCTCTAGTCAAAAAGTTAGGAGATGGAGCAAGCGAATGGCTAGGTAATCAATTGGACTCACTCTCTAACGAATCTTTGATTGAAATCATAAATGATTCAGGATTTTCTCATGGAATGAAGTATGTAGCAGCACAAAAACTGCATGAATTAGACAACAACTCTTCGATAGATTCTCTAATCGAAATATTCACAGAAAATCTGGATTTAGAACGATTATCACAACTTTTACTTGGCAATAATCAGAGATGCTCAGATTATCCATATTCAACATTGTTAGTATCTCATCTGATTCCTGCAAATTCCACCGTAGGAGATTTCATTGAAGTTAGAGATGCAAGGCGTAATGCTTTGTCAACCGTTGAAAATGCGGAGGTGCCTGATTCTATTTCAGAAGCGAGCCGAGGATTAATTTTGATGCTTGATGGTGCGGCCCAATCGGATGACAACTGGTTAATTTCGACACTAGATAGGAACGGAATTAAAGCATTCAATAATTGTAGACAAGCATTGAAAGATGGCGGAGATGGTTTGGCAGATTCAAAGGTGGTCGATGTTCTGGCATCAAGTATTGATGATGAAAAGTTATCTTCATTGGAATCGAGATTGTTTAATGCAATCATCGATACATTGAGATTAAATCGCGCATCTTGGTTGCTTCAAACCGGACACAAGAAAGAAAACGTGGTCAAATTACTTGATGGCCTATTATCTGGACAAGATACTGCATTACCAATGATGCAAGCGGTTAAGCATCTGGTTCTAGAATACGACATTGGTGTCCCCAATTTAGTAAAATGGTATCAAGAAAATGATCCCCAATCTCCTTGGCACACGCTTGCCAGAGCAGCGAGGCACTTTTCGGATGGAGATGAATTGAATGCTGCAAGAGATTACAAGAGGGCAGGAGACCATCCTGAATTTGATTATGAGCACAAAATTTTGCTCTACAGGAAAGCATTGATTCATTTCGCTCATGCCGAACAGTGGGCGGAAGCAGTCGATTTATTGGAGAAAGAACCAGCATTAAAAACCGCCCTTACCAAGAGATTCCAATTATATCTAAACGTTTCAAAAATGGCTTCAGATAACAAAAAAACAGAAGATGCTACAAAGATTTTGCGAAACTATGTAAGAAAAACTGTATTGGTTGAAGAAGAAGACCAATTTGGTAAGATTAAGAAATTCGAAAGGTCAAAGTATTCTGAAGAAGAATTAGACATTTTGAGAAATTATGCTACCTCTCACTCCAGACATTTACCTGCTGAACCATTCACTGGTAGGGTGAAGGCAGCGTTAAATGGGATTCGAAGAGAGAAGAGGAAAACAAATCGATATTCATTCGAAAATCGATATACTCAGGCTATGTTGCTTGACCCTTCAACACAGGATATTTTTGACATCGCAACCGAAGCCTCTGCCGAAAGACCACTAGAAGGGTTGATGATTCTAGAACGTGCACAGGATTCTGGTAAGTTTAGTTTGATGGATACTAAGCGCCTTTCTCAAGCAGAGCGCGGATTATTTGCAAATCACAAGCAAAATTTGCCTGTTAGAGATAGATCATATCTACGTAATCTAAGATTATCACCATTGGTAATTATTGATACCAATATTCTGATGGATGAATTACAATATAGGGTTTCAAATTTGCTTGGAATTTCTTCAGAAGTATCCCTTGACGTTGGTGGAAAAGGGCGATTCCATAGAGTTTTGAAACATAGAGCAGATTCAGGTAAGATTCACTTATGGATTCCAAAGGTAGTCACAAAAGAATTGTTAGGGTTATCAAAAGACGTTCAAAATATTAAATCAAGATTTAATGATACCTTGGTGGATACAGAAAAGCTAAACGCAATAGTAAACGAAAAAGAACTCGAATCAATTAGCAATGACATAATCAAAGATTTCTCAACTTGGAAGCCTCTTGATTTGCATTTAGAAGAAGAAGCAAATAATCAAGAAATCCGTAGTGAGTTGGAAGAATTCCTTCTTGACCATACTGATGTTTATGATGAAATTACCGCAATGAAAAGGCAACATGGCGAGCCTGCAAGGACGGTCATTAAGGATAGAGATATTTATCCAGAATCCCCTGACCAGACTATCATGTGTTTGGCAGCATCAATGTCTAATCTTCCTTTAGACGAGATTGGTAGTATCCTTATCGCAACTAGAGATTCTGATTTTACTCTAGTAGCGAGAGCAATCGAAGAAAAATTCGGATTTGGTGTAATAGCAAATAGCCGGAATTTGAATGATTGAATTTAGAGATTTCACATATGTGTAATCATAGCATTTCCAAATTCTGAACATGATAGCAAGGTAGCGTCATCCATCAATCTCTCAAAATCATAAGTCACGGTTTTTGCTGAGATTGCTCCTTCCATTCCCTTTACAACTAGGTCTGCTGCATCAATCCAGCCCATGTGTCTTAGCATCATTTCGGCGCTTAATATCAATGAACCAGGGTTTACTTTGTCTTGTCCAGCATATTTTGGTGCAGTTCCATGTGTTGCCTCAAAAATTGAAATTCCAGTATCATAATTAATATTTGCACCAGGTGCAATTCCAATTCCACCTACTTGAGCAGCAAGAGCATCGGAGATGTAATCTCCATTAAGATTCATAGTGGCCAGTACACCGTATTCTGCGGGCCTTGTGATTATTTGTTGAAGCATAGCATCTGCAATCACATCTTTGATTGTAATGATATTGCCGGTGTTTGGGTTAGTTAATGTGCACCATGGGCCCCCATCAAGTTCAGTTGCTCCAAATTCGTCCTTAGCTAATTGGTATCCCCAATCTCTGAATCCGCCTTCTGTAAATTTCATGATGTTCCCTTTGTGAACTAAAGTTACGCTATCTTTGTCGTTATCGATAGCATATTTTATCGCTGCTCTGACAATTCTCGCAGTACCTTCTTTGCTAATTGGTTTAATTCCTATGCCTGATGTTTCAGGGAATCTAATTTTTGAAACACCCATTTCATTTACTAGGAAATCAATTACTTTCTTCACACCTTCAGAACCAGATTCCCATTCAATGCCTGCATAGACATCCTCACTGTTTTCTCTGAAAATAATCATATCAACATCTTGTGGAGACTTAACGGGTGAAGGTGTGCCTTCATACCATCTGACAGGTCTAACGCAAGCAAACAAATCGAGTTCTTGTCTTAGTGCGACGTTTAGCGACCGAATTCCTCCGCCGACTGGTGTTGTTAGTGGTCCCTTGATTGAGACCAATCCATTTTGCATTGAATCAAGAGTTTCCTTTGGCAACCATTGTCCAGTTTGATTGAATGCTTTTTCTCCAGCAAGAGTTTCCACCCAATGAATCTTCTTTGAACCGCCGTAGGCTTTGTCAACAGCAGCATCAACTACCTTGATCATAACAGGCGTGATATCCACTCCAATTCCATCACCTTCGATGTAGTACACAACTGGGTCGTTTGGTACGTTTAAACTTCCATTTTCCGTTGTAATTGGGTTTCCTGACATGTTGCTCATACCTTGCGACTTATACCCCCTTCATCAACAAAGCGGTCAACGGTGGTTTCATTTCTATTGGCACATCCGGTGGATTATGGAAGGTAAGGTCGAATGGACTGGTGGGACCGGTTTGATAGGTACAAATTCAAACGAACAGGTAATAGAAATAGATTGGGAAAACGGGCCAAGTCCAATGCAAATTGCCCTGCAATCAATCGGCGCATGTTCAATAGTAGACGTGGTTATCGGATTGAAAGATAGGGATTTTTCAAATGTTTGGGTCGAACTATCTTCGACAAGAAACGATGAACTCCCCAGATATTTCACCTCTATTCACATGGTCTATCACGTTGTAGGAAATGTTCCACACAAATTGGTTGAAAGAGTGGTCGAAAAATCTCATCAAAAGTATTGCAGTGTTTCACAAAGCATTCGCAAAGATTGCAAAATCACTCACGAAACTGTAATTCATGAATCGATTTGAGTGGTTATCCAGTTTCCATGAATCTTCATGTTTGAAATCGTGTCGTTTCCTAATTCTGCTGCAACAAGGATTTGTTTTGGTAATGTGTCAAGTGCATACATCAACAACTGGGAAAGACTTTCATGGATAGGAAGCCAACTTTCTGGAAGTGTTTTTGGTGCATCGTCTACTGAAACAGATTCATCGATAGTAATACTTGCAAATGGTTTGACTAAGCCATTTTTACCCAAATCCACAATTACTGATATGGTCATCTGATTTCCTGAAACGGTAAGTTCTGTTGAGGATGGCATAACAACGAAATTCTCAGGAAGGCCACTAAGTGAGGTTTCTCCACGGTTGTTTCTCATTGAAATTAATTTTTTTATCCAAGAAGATAGTATAGAAGTATTGTAAACCAAATCTCCTTCTGGAATATTGGAATCGGTTTCGACATTTTCAGTGTTCCAACCCCAAGCACATGGGTGGCCATTAAGCGGGGAAAGTTCTTGCATCCAACTTAGTGAGGATGGTTTTGCATTATCATGATTGATAGAAATCGCTGGAACCCCGTCGATGAATTTTACATCTTGTTTGACGAAAAATTCATTCATTGAAACTGCTAATCCAAGGATGATAGCAAGTGGATCTAAGGCAGGCGGCCATTCCTTGATTGATTCAACTTCCTCTTCAAGCCAAACTCCTTTGGCCAAATCGTCACCAAGTCCTAATCCATTTGCAAATGAATATGCTTCTTGCCATGCATTTTTTGATAACCCAACATCTAATGCCGACCTTCCCATAGCCTTTACAGCAGTCGCCATGGAATCATAGTCACTTAATGTGTCAAGCCATTCTCTCAAAATTTGGTCACCATCACCGAAGGACCTTCTATCGTTTCTAGAGATATCAGTCAGCCAGGCCTCTTCCTGAATTGCTCTCAACTCGTCACTAAGGTTCAATTTTTGTTGTAACTCCTCTAACATCATTGCCCCCTGGCGTGATAATGCACCATCTGACCATGCTAATGCAAGGCCGTGTTCAAAAGGAGTGGGTGCCAAAATTATCCCTCAATGATATCTCTAACTAACTGAAGATGTCTCTCAAATGTTAAGCCAAGTTCATGCCTTTTCCTAGAAAGTAATTCAACTTCTGATGGATCAAGGATGTCATCGACCCATACGGTTTCTAGCAATAATTTGTATGTTGATTCCGCTTTGTTTGCCACAGGGGTAGATTTGTTGTCTAAATCTGGTACAGATTCTTCATCAAATGAAATAACAATATCTTCAACGGGTGCATCTTCCTCTTCGAATGAGGAGAAAACGTTGTCTTCTTCGAATGCAGCTAATGGGTCATCCTCATCCGTAAATGCAGCAAGAGGGTCAGCGGATTGTCCTACTGTTTTATGGGAACCAATCTCTAATTCTGCAAATGGGTCAATATCTTCTTCTTCTTCGGGTATATCTGGCTCTTCGAACGGCAACATACTATCACTCCGAAACCTTTTGGATTGTAATACTTATTGAAACCATGTATCAGCCAATGGTCAAACCTATTTACCATGAATACCTAAAGTATAGCAGAGATGAAAGGTTATGCTGAGCCGGGAAATAATGGGTTGGAGAGTACTCGCAGCCCTGTTATTGTTCCTTTGTTTTGCAACTTTACCTCAACTAGGAGAAATTTCAGACGAGTGGACTGAGTCAATAAATTTTGGAGAGGGTGAATCCAATTCAGTTGTCACTGAAGATCCAACACCGGATTCCACAGACGAATCTTTCGCAGCAGAGACTCAAAGTGCTGAACAGGATGAAAATCAGGAGTCATCTGCAGATACAGAATCAGAACCATTGGCTGCTGATGCCAGCGATGGTAGAAATTACAATACTGACGAGGCAAGTGAACCGACATCTAACGAATTATCAAAATGGGTTTTACCGGCTACTCAAATTATTGCATTAACAATGATGGCTATCATGGCTGTAGCTTTACTAACATCAACGACTACAGCGATTTTAATTAGTGAATCCGCAAGGTTTTCCATTTTGTTAGCATTATTTGGACCTCTTCTTGCGATGGTTCACAAAGGAGAAAGAGGCGTATTTACAAGAGGCCGAATTTTAGGTTTCATAGAAGCTCATCCAGGCATCCATTTTTCGGCGTTAAGAGATGCATTGGAATTAGGAAATGGCGTCACAGCACACCATATTCAGATTCTGGAAAAAGAAGGTCGAATCATTACATGGCTGGATTCTAAGGTCCGTAGATTTGCAACATCGGGTATAGACCAGATGCGATTGAAAGAAATTCAGAGTCCAGCGACTGGGATGCAAATTGCGATCTTAGAAATTTTATCTCAAAGCGAAAATATTGGTATCAAGTCAAAAGAATTGAGAGAGAAATTACAAACCAGTAGACAATTACTATCCTATCATATGAAACATCTCAAGGATAGAGATATTGTAGAATCTGTTGGAAAAGGTAAAGCAACCACGTGGAAAATTAAAGATAAGGGTAAATCCTTGCTAAAGACATCATCTCACTTGAGCGAAATTTGAGGGGATTTGAAAAACTACACGCCCTACCATGTCCAATGAGGGGCTTAGTGGCAATGCTGCTATGTTTAATTCTAGTTGGGCAGGTTCAAAGTTTTCCCACTGGAATTGATGACAGAGGAGATAATGGGTGTGTTTGTCATGGTGGTTCTGATGACACTACAACTATTACAATAACAGGATTACCAGAGTCCTATAACTCATATGAAATTTATAATTTCACTTTATCAATCGATAGTCCAGTTAGCGAAAGTGAGGATTTGAATCAAGCGAAAGGCGGATTTAGAGTAATCATTTCACATGGTGAATTTTTATCATATGGTTGGATAATTTTAGAGGGAGGATATACTCACAATGAATCCATTAATTCTCAAAGAAGTTGGCAGGCAACTTGGCTTGCACCATCTGATGATTCGAAATTGGCGACCTTCATAATTCACGGAAATGCAGTAAATGGAAATGGAGAGAGTTCAGGTGATGAATGGAATTCATTAGCACTGGCTATACCTGGTGCAAATTACACCGGCGAGGTAATCACCCCAATTTTATCTGACGATAATGACGATTATTTTAGTTCAGACCTCTTTTACATAATCGGCGGATTAAGCATAATCAGCCTTATTGCAATTATTTATCTGGTTAGCAAGGATTGATCAATTTACAAATTCGATATTTCTTGATTTAAGAGCTCGAAGTTGACGATTTTCACTTGCTCCATGAATTTGGTTTGACCTTACACCTGTAAGTACCAGCATCACTCTTATGTCCTCTCCAAGAGAATCATCAACGGCAGCACCCCAAATTATTCTAGCATTGTCGGAAACTCTCTCCTTGATAAGTTGAGCACAGCGTTCAGCCTCACCAAGGGTAAGTGACGCTCCACCAACAACATTGATTAGTGCACCTCTAGCATCTGAGATATCTAATTCCAGTAGTGGTGAGTGTAATGCTTCTAATGTTGCAGCCTCAGCCCTACCTGGTCCACTTGCAGCGCCTAATCCAATCATCGCTACCCCTGATCCAGAATTAATTACAGCCTTCAAATCTTCAAAGTCAAGGTTAACCATTCCATCTGTTGTTAGCAATTCAGTGACTCCACTGATTGCCCTTACCAATAACTCATCACCTACTCTGAAAGCACTAGCCAGAGGCAAGTCTCTTACGCCTTCAATCTCCAAGAGCCTTTCATTTGGTATCACTAGAATAGTATCACAATATTCTCTTAATCTTTCTAGGCCCCATTCTGCATTTTGCTTTCTGAGCGAACCTTCTGAATTGAATGGATATGTCACTACTGCTAAGGTAAGTGCGCCTTGCTCTTTTGCCAATCTAGCAATATGTCCTGCCGCTCCAGTGCCAGAACCTCCACCCATTCCAGCGGTGATAATAGCAAGTTGAGTATCTTCTGTAATCTTTTTGAGATTATTCTCACTTTCTAGCGCAGCTGTTTCTCCCTTTGTAGGGTCACCACCAGCCCCTCTTCCGCGTGCAGTTCTACCGATCAAGACTTTGTTATCCAAAGGACTCATCAACAATGCTTGTGCATCAGTATTGATGGCATGACCAGTTACATATTTGTTTTCAAATAATCCTTCTTCATGTAGACGGCTTACTGCATTACAGCCAGCACCTCCAACACCATAGACTCTGATCCTTGGTTGAAGAGATTCCAGCAATTTTCTCAATTCAGTATCATTTGATTCCATTTCCTCGACGCTAGAAGGGCGAATCGCTGGTCCTTCTTCATCATCCGCAAGCTCCAATACACGCTCAATGAGGTGTCGCATAGGTACAATTTTCATTGCAACTAATTTGAAGATGCCGATAACTTAGCATATTGATAAGGCGTTTATCATACCTATTCCTTAATCTCGAAGACCATCTTCGCAAACCTGGTAAACACATTCACCATCTGGAAGGTTTGGAGAGTCAACAAGTCTAGCAATTCTCCTACCGCCCTTTGCTTTTCTTAGGTATAATCTGAATGTCGAAGCGTGAGCTAAAACGTGTCCACCGATTGGTTTTGTAGGATCTCCCCAAAGCGCATCAGGTTTACTCATAACTTGGTTTGTGACCAGCACTAGTGCATTGTTAACATCTGCTAATTGCTTCAAATCTTTGAGATGTCTGTTCAATTTTTGTTGCCTATTTGCTAGCATTCCTCTTCCGACGAATTCGGCTCTGAAATGGCTTGTTAGGGAATCAACGATAATCATCTTTACATTTATTCCTCTGCTCATTCGCTTAATCTCTTCTGCTAACAACATCTGGTGGGCAGAATTGTATGCTCTTGCAACATGAATTCTTTCGAGAACAGCTTCGGGATCTAACCCGTGTCCTCTTGCCATTTGAGTGATTCTCTCTGGTCTGAATGTGTCTTCTGTATCGATGTAGAATACATCTCCATCAAGCCCACCTTGTTCAATAGGCATTGTACAGTTGACTGCTAATTGGTGTCCGATTTGTGTTTTTCCAGAACCAAATTCCCCATACACCTCAACTAGTGATTGGGTCTCAAATCCTCCTGCTAGTAAATCATCAATTGATTGAACCATACTTGATAATTTCATTACTTCTCTTCTTCTTTCTAGAAGGGCAGAACCTGATACGAAACCGCCAATGTTTGCCATCTTCTTCGCTGCTTGAATGATTTTGCCAGCTACAGCTTCACCCAATTCTGCTTGTTCTGCTAAGTCAGGAGGACTCATTACTGCTAGTGCTAGCATGTCTTCGAATCCAGCTTCACGCAACTTTTCTGCTGTTGCTGGTCCAACGCCAGGTAGGTCCTCAATTTGGATCTCCGGCTCCGCTTCTTCCTCCATTGTTACTACCTCTACTTCAGGCACTTCTTCTTCTTTCTGTTTGGTTGTCTTTGACTTTCCTGCCATGATTGTTGTTAATCTGCTTCCATATATTAAGAAAAGAAGGTCTCTTCCACAGAAAGTGAAAGTATTCTGATGTTAATAAAGTCTTACAAAAAGGGCACTGAATTGAAACAGTTCACTTTTATTTCACTTTCACTGTGGCCTGGGGTTAGTAGGTCCTTCGAGCCCTTCTTGATATGCAATTGTAACATCGTTCTCGACGTTCACGTTATCTCCATCTGAGACTTCAACATTTAATCCCCAATTTCCTGATACTATGTCTCTTGTTGTGTAATCCCAAGATTCTTCTCCACCGTTTGGAATGGTCCCTGAGTCTGTTGCAATTTGTGTTCCATCAGGGTTCAATAATTCCCATTCAACTTCTGAATTACCACCTAATAACCTTCCTGGATTTTCAACCGTCGATGAAATTGTAATTCTGTCAGGTAGGGGGAGTCCATCTTCACAATCAGGCGTAGCATCAAATGTCATTGAAGCCGAACCAGTGTTCGTGTCTGTCCATACTATGTGCATGTCTACCCTCACATCCACTGTAGTTGAGTGAGTATTGCCGCTTTCGTCTTCAACACTCATTTTTACGTCAAAAATTCCGTGGGTCAACCAAGTGTATGATATCACAGCGTTGTCGGACGGATCGGCTTCAATAGGTGTGCTGCCATCATCAGGGTCGAGAATAATTTTGACGATAGCTCCATCATCTGATGTTGTGTCAGCATAATCAAATTCTATTGTGACTCCTGTTGCAGGGCCTGCTTGGCCATTGTTGAAAGAGGTCTCAATCATCCCCGAGGTGGTATCGAAATACACTATCAGGTCTATGGGACCAGCATACTCTCCACTTCCTCCTTCTTCTCCTCCTATACAACCTGCGAGGCTAACGCTCAGTAGGCTCAAAATGATGACAAAGAGACCAAAGTCAGACTTCATTAGAATAGCCTAGTATGTTCTCATCCAAAAACCTCCCGTTTTTTAGTCATAAATTTAGGTCGGTGGGTTCAAAAATAGAGACCCTCGCAGGTCGACTTATAGCGGGATAGGTTAGCATGGTTCGACCGACGGGCTCATAACCCGTAGATCGATGGTTCAAATCCATCTCCCGCTACCAAAATCAGTTGTTTGAACTGTATTCATGATAATCATGGGCAGGTACCAACGAATCGACAGCTGCCTGTAATCTTGCATTTGCAGCCTGTTCTCCAGAAATTATTGCAGCGATTTGTGCCTCAATATCCGATTGAACATTCCCTCCAAGAACTTCACCAACTCTTCTTGCGTCTGCTGCCGGCCGTGATTCGATCTCTAAAATGAAAGCACCATTCTTGCTGATGACTGGCCCTGCTAAAGGAACTAGTTTTGCCAAAGTCTTCTTGTTTCCACATTGTTCAGCAAGATCTAAAGCCGCTGCGATATGGCCAGGTTGTAATTTTTCACATTTTGAAAATGCCTTAACTGCGGCTCTTCTCTTCCCAGCATTAGAATGAATGAATCCTGCCAAATGATAATCTGCAGCCGCAGAGACAAAATCGTGCCCAACTGATTTTCCAAGAATATTTCTCTGTTTATGTAAAATCCCAATAGTTGTTCTAGCGCGCTTATATTTCCCTCTGCTGTTCAACACAGCGGCTAAAATTCTCAATCCTCTAACTAGTAAATCTTGAGTGTTATCATCTCTAGGTTTTTGAGCCATTAATTGGTCGACTAAAGCAGAAGCCATTACCTCTGCTCTTTCAGAGCGGCCTTCCCTATGATATGCTTCTAATTGGCTTATAGCTTGGTCAGGATTAGCCGCTCCGAACATAATTATACCTGCGAGTGGTCGCATTTCACACCATCGGTAAATTGCTAAAAAACAACAAAGTAGAGCAATCTGTTTATTTCACAGTCTCTTCAGGCCAAATCGATGCAATCTCATATCACCACCATTGGAGTCACAGGAACTCCGGGTTGTGGTAAAACAACACTTTGTTCTAATCTACCATTCCAAACAATAACAATTGAAGATTTGGCAAAAAAATATGACTGTATTGGTCCAACAGAATTGGACGGTGCTGCATCAGTGGACACAGAAAAATTGAGTAAATTATGGCAAAAACCAACCGAACTCACAATTGTTGATGGTCACTTGTCACATTTTTTACCAGTTGATGCGTTGATTATTCTGCGTTGTCATACCGATATTTTACGTCAGAGGTTGGGAGATAGAGGCTACACAGAAGAAAAAATTCAGGAAAATGTTGAGTATGAATTGATGGGAGGTGTATGGTCAGATTTACTTGATGATACTAGGCCAAAAATCGAAGGAGATTCTAAAATTTTAGATTGGATTTCTTCCGGATGTCCACATATTACCTCACCATTCGATGCGATTGATTGGATTTCAGAGATATAATACAAAAGGCGTCTTGTTTTGGGGTAATGTATGGCCTTGGAGAAGGGACGCGATTTTTTCAAAAGAATCAGCGATCCACTAGTGGGTAAACTGAGCGGTGTAAATCCAGCCGTTTTGACTTGGCTAACCCTGCCAACAGGACTTGCATCAGCTTGGTTAATGATGAGTGCAGAAACAGGAACTGAAGGCGCTTTGATGTTTCTTGGAGCAGCAATTTTGATGACTATGGCTATGGCTCTTGATGGTCTTGATGGCAATCTAGCTCGGGCAACAGGAAAAGTCACTCGTTGGGGCGATTATCTCGACCATACCTTGGACCGAGTTTTGGACATTGTATGGATTCTCGCTCTTGGCTACAATATGTACTGGTTTGGGCATGTCGAGTTAGCATGGCTAGCAGCAATGTTGACAATGTTTGGTTCTTACCTCGGAACCCAAGCCCAAGCAGTATCGGGTGCTAGAAATTACGGTGGTTTCAGTAGAGCCGACCGAATGGTCCTCACCTTAGTCGCATTAATTTCCTCAGCGATTATGGCATACAATGGGACTGATTCATTTGGCCAATGGAATGATTTTGAAGTCAATCCAATCTCAATAATCATCGCAATTTCAGGCTTAGGCGGAGCATACACCTTCATCATCAGATTTTCAAATGCGAGGAAAGATATTCAAGAACTCGATAAAACCAAGCCTCTATCAACCTCAACGAATAATACTATTGATGATGAGCAGTGATTTCAAATTATCATTTGACTTGAAAATATGGCCATTTTTGTACCGCCTACGGCGGTATCCTCATAACCAATTCATGAAAAGCAACGGAACGATGGCAGGCGGAATGCTGAACGGCGGAAATCGCAAAGTGACTATTTTTGTCCTAATGTTGTTGTTACTATCCACAATTCCATTGGTCCCGACAACAATTGCTGATGAAGGATTTCCCGTTGAATTACAGGCGCAAGATATCGAAGCTATATTCGACCCAGTAAGCGAAGAAACCACTATTACATGGAGGAATATCGAAAATTTCGCTGGCGATATCTCAATTTTAGAGTCGTTGTGGAACGCTACATACCATGTTTATCGAAGTTCACAAAACATAACGGAACAGAATGTCTTCGATTTAGAACCATTTTATTCAGTCACAGCATGTGATTATTCAGTGCAGCGCAACCAAAACCCTGGAAATTGTCAAGGAGCGATTGATAAACATGCAGGACATTCTGCTACATATCAGGTAAGTGCAGGAATTGATGGATACTTTTACTACGCAATTGTCACCGAATTAGAAGATGGAACTTATACTACGAATTTTGACTTAAATGCGAGTTTAACAGGCTCTCCTGTCTACGAAAAGACATCTGCAATTAGAACCCCATTCAATCTTGCTGCAACCTTCAATCCAGCAACGAGCAAGACAACCTTAGAGTGGATAAATTATAACGTAATAAATCCAATTTTGCCAGAAGAAGGTGAAGATGCTTTCGAAATCCATGTATGGCAAACAACACAAAAAATTGAAAGGTCAAACGGTCAAGTATTATTCTCACAATATTCGCCAATAGCAACCCTATCTCCAACTACTTCATCCTATGTAGTCGACATTCCACCTCAGACTAATAGAGAAACATACTATTCAGTCACTTATTTGTTAAAGAATTGGACAGAAAATGGTCAGGATTATGAGGATGTCAGATTTTTATCACAGAACTCTCTATCAAGTCCTGTAATTGAGGATAATACTCCGCCTCCATTTGTTAGTTCAGTTGATGCATTTTTCGTTCCTTCAAACGGTACTGGAACGACCACAATTGCTTGGGATGATGTTTTAATCGAAACAGGAGAACAATACAGAATCTATCGTCATGGTGATATTTTTAATTCCACAAATAATCCATATATTCAACTAATCGGAACCGTTCAAGAAGACGTATCTGAATTCAGATTCGATGTACCTTTCAATACTTATGGAGAGTATACCTATTGTGTAGTTGTCGTTGACAGATATGGTTCTTTCAATACAAACGTCCCCTCCAGTATTTGTAAATCTGTATTCGAGGATTCTAATGAAGACTGGGTAAAAGAGCCTACAAACGTCAAAGCCCAATTTATCGGTGATGGAAAGACAAGAGTAACCTGGACGGATCAAGCAGGCGTTGAGGGTGAAAGATACCACATATGGAGAGGTGGTATGAGAGTTATTGGTAGCCAATTCGTGGAGAATTCATCATTAATATGGATGGGAAGTGTTCCAGATGGAGTTGAATACTTCGATGTGACATTGCAACCTGACCTTTTCGAAACAAACGTTCACTACTTCGTAACTAGTGAAGCGTTATACAATTGTCAAGGATGTACAACTCCAGTAATGTACACAGAATTAGTTCAAAATTGGGATGGGCCAATTACAGAGGATACTAGAATACCTTCTCCAGCCAGAATTCTAGATATTGAGATGATTGGTGAATTAGGTGTAATCAACTTACAATGGCTCAATTCAATTAACGAGGATTCAGAAGCATATACGATTTACAAACACTCTGGGGACCCATTTGGAAGTTCAGAATTTGCAATTTCAAACTATACAGATAGTGGATGGGAATATGTTGAAGGTCCCATTCCAGAGAACAACTTAGCATCTATTACTTCACAATTTGAAGTCTCTCCGAACACTGAAATGGAAGTTTGGTACGCAATTATCATCACCGATGAATTTGGTAATACTAACCCTCAGATTGTTCCAGGTAGCGGAGGAAATGCAGTCCAGATAAAAGAAGATACAAAACCCCCTTCCTTGACTTATTCAATTCATGATTCAGAAAATGTACCCGTATCAAAGAATTCTTTGGTGAAAGGTGATTATACCCTCAGAATTGAAGTTTCAGAATTATTAAACAAAGATGATGAATTCCCAATGGTGAATATCTCAACATCATCTGGTGGTAGTCTAACTGGTGGTAGTGAACAAGCTATGATTCTATTGTCAAAGAATGTGAACGATCCGGATAAAGGACCAGAATATTTCATTTCATTCAGTATTTCCAGTACTGCAAACGCAGGTCAATTGCTGATTACTATCAACATGACCGATGAATCTTCAAACTCTATCGACCATGAAATCTTAGATTACTGGATTGATGCTAAAGCCCCAACGGTGTCAATATTTAGCCCTACAGATTCAGGCGATGGAGCCAAGTACATGTATGGAAATGACATCAAAGTTATTGCTGGTGCAACAGACGATGTTGAAGTTGAATTAATGCAAATGAGATTTGTTCAAAATTATGGGACATCATCAGCAGTCACAGAACCATGGAGAGATGTCACAGGAGTCACAATCAACGAAGAAGGCGATTGGACAATTGAAATGGTGTTCAATTCGGGTAATTTCCAGCCAGGTACTCACCAAGTATCAGTCAAAGCAATCGATACCGCAGGCAATGAAAGAATTGTAAATGTTCAATTCATTACCGATTGGTGTCGACACAGAATAGACGGTGAAACAATTTGTGAATATACAAATCCTGTTCAAGCCGACCCAGATGTAGAATATCGGGACCTTAATTCAACCGACCCTCCTTACATGATTACTTACATCACCGCTGGAGTTTCATTGTTAGCAGTCATCACCTGTCTATTGGTAATCTCTACTGCAATGTCTGGACCTAAGAAGAAACAAGGTGAAGAAGATGATGTTGGAGATGACTGGATGAGTGAATTCATTGGTACATCCTCTGAACCAGATATGGCCACAATAACTGGAACAGCTCCTGCCGAAGAAAAGAAGGAAGAATCCAAATCGGTTGAAGATGACGATGATGATGACGATCCTTTCGCCGTAAACACAATCCAACCAAAGCGACGTCGAAAGCAGGCAGATGATGATGACGACGATGACGACGACGATGACGATGACGACGACGACGACGATGACGATGAAGATGAGAGACCTCGTAAGAGAACTCGAAGGCGTCCAGCACCTAGAGGTAAGAGAGAAAGGCCTGCCCCTAGACGTAAATCTGTAAAACGTAGACCAGACAAGGATTGATTTCCATGTCAGATGAAATCTTATCTTCAAAGGTAAGCGTACTGCAATCATTCAGTCCGCTTCAAAATAAATTAAATTGGCTCTTAATAGCAGTTCCAATAACTGCATATTTTTCTTTAGTAGCACACGATCCAGGCCTGAGTTTCGTATTTTCAATGATTGCAATAATGCCACTCGCATTTTTGATGGGTCATGCGACTGAAGAGATCGCTCTAAGGACAAGCCAATCATTGGGAGGATTGCTAAATGCTACCTTTGGGAATGCCGTTGAAATCATCATTGCAGGTTTAGCAATCTACACTGCTGCAACACAGGCAGATAAGGCGGAGACAATGATTACAGTTGTTCAAGCCAGCCTTATTGGCAGCATACTTGGAAATATGCTTCTTGTTCTTGGCCTAGCAATTTTATGGGGGGGAATTAATCACAAGAATCAACAATTTAGTCAATCAGCTCTAGATTCTAGTGGGTCTCTATTGCTACTCGCGG
>Ga0181568_10000574_pt1 | contig 33033 bp, 29 predicted proteins | sample 101ome_20_FD_133758 | JGI IMG/M metagenome (GOLD analysis project Ga0181568, IMG submission 133758) | Coastal salt marsh microbial communities from the Groves Creek Marsh, Skidaway Island, Georgia - 101404AT metaG (megahit assembly) | ecosystem: Environmental > Aquatic > Marine > Intertidal...
ATTTGAGAAATAAGATCTTCAAGACTGTGAATTTTCTTCGCTAGTTCTTGAATGGCCTTTTGATTTGATCCTTGGAGTAATTCTTTAATAGGTTGGATGGAAAGCAGTGATCGTTTTAATTGAACGAGTTCTCTAGGACTAATTTTTGCTGCAGCAACTTTAGAGATCAATCGTTCTAAATCTCCTATTTGTTTGAGTTCTTCACTAATAGCAATGCTTGTGCTGTCGTTTAAATAAAAGTAAGTGACAATTTCTTGTCGCTGTTGAATCTGCTGTAAGTTCTTCAAAGGAAGTGCTAGCCATCGTTTGAGAAGTCTTCCTCCCATTGGAGAAAGTGTTTTATCGATAATTTGTAATAGGGATACTCCCTGTGTATAAGAGGTCTGATAGAGCTCTAAATTATCGATGGTAAAACGATCCATCCATACATAATCGTCATTGGCAATACGTTTAATGGTATTGATATGTCCTATTTTGTCATTTTGAGTCTCTGAAATATAATGCAAAGCCACCCCAGCGGTAATCATCCCAAGGGTATAATCATCGATACCGAATCCTTTTAGGGACTTGGTTTTAAAATGAGCAGTGAGTTTTTCAAAGGCATAATCCTCACTAAAAGCCCAATCCTCCATAAAGAAATAGTGGAGTTGAGTTCCAAATAAATTAGTGATTTTAGTTTTTTGAGGCTTGGCTACTAGTATTTCTGAAGGAGAGAAATTTTCAATGAGTTTATCGATTTGTTCTCTGTTCCCTTGATACGTTAAAAACTCTCCAGTTGAAATGTCTACAAATGAAATTCCAAATAAATCCTTGTGCTCATAGAGTGCTGCTAAGAAGTTATTGCTTTTAGAATGGAGAATATCATCGTTAAAGGCAACTCCTGGGGTTACTAGTTCAGTAACGCCTCTTTTGACAATCTTTTTGGTCATTTTAGGATCTTCCAACTGATCACATATGGCTACTCTACAGCCAGCCTTTACTAATTTGGGTAAATAAGTGTTTAGTGAATGATGCGGAAAGCCGGCTAGCTCTGTTTTATCACCACCGTTGTTTCTGTGGGTTAGAACAATTCCTAATATTTCAGCAGCCCTGATGGCATCTGCCCCAAAGGTCTCGTAAAAGTCTCCAACTCTAAAGAGCAACAATGCATCGGGATACTTGGTTTTGATCCCGTTGTACTGCTTCATTAGCGGACTTGTTTTCTTATTTGTATCCTTTTGAGTCAAAAGAGAATAGTTTGTTTAATTTTGTATTGGTTTTAAAGATACCAATGTACTATTTTAGAAGCCCAAAGCAAATAGTTGTTAATATTTTAGAATAACTTCGTTTTATGCGTAAACTAGCCAATGAGGAATTAAATCGATTGAGTGTGGAAGAATTTAAAAACACTTCCAAAATACCAGTGGTGGTAATCTTAGATAACATTCGTTCACTCAATAATATAGGTTCGGTATTTAGAACTTCGGATGCCTTTTTAATCGAAAAGATTTACCTCTGTGGAATCACTGCAAAACCACCACACAAAGATATTCACAAAACAGCTTTAGGAGCTACTGAAAGTGTTCAGTGGGAATATTCAGCATCAACTATTGAGGTTGTAGAAAACTTAAAAGAGCAGGGTTATTGTTGTGTCGCTATAGAACAAGCAGAAAATGCAACTATGCTTAATAATTATCCTTTTAATCAAAAATCCTATGCCCTAGTTTTTGGAAACGAAGTGATGGGAGTTGATCAAGAAGTAGTATCGGCTTGTAATCAAGTTATTGAAATACCTCAATCGGGCACCAAACACTCTTTGAATATTTCAGTTAGTGCTGGGGTTGTTCTATGGGAATTCTACAAACAGCTTAATTCCTAATCGAAAAACTCACAAGTTTTTTGAGTAGTTCTCTGTAATCTTCCTCCGAATTTAAAAAATCCATCTGAGAAGCATCGACTCTTAAAATAGGGTGTGTACTGCTTTTAAAATAATCTTGATAAGCACTGGCTATTTGTTCTAAGTACTCTGCCTTGATGGTTTGTTCGTAAGGCCTACCTCTCTTGGCAATATTTTTCATTAGCCTATCAGTCGGTTGATCGAGGTAGAGGTATACATCTGCTGCTCTGAGTTGTTGGTGTTTGAGCTCAAAAAGAGATTTGTAATTGAAATAATCTTCTTGGTCAAGAGTTATGGAGGCAAAAATCAATGATTTTTTAAGGTCGTAATCAGAAATCAACAAGCCATCTTCTTCTTTGTGATGGTGGATATGCTCATGGTATTGTTGATAGCGATCCTCTAAAAATGACACCTCTAAATCATAGGCGTATTTTTTGGGATCTTTGTAAAAAAGTTCCAAAAGAGGATTGTCTTTAAACTCTTCTTCGATCAGTTTGGCATTAAAATCCTTAGAGAGTTTTTGAGCTAATGAGGTTTTTCCAGCTCCGATGTTTCCCTCGATAACCAAATGTCGAATACCACCGTAATTCAGTTGGGGGTCTTTGTAGAGTCTTACATCAGTTTTAGTGAGCTTTGAATCGTCCTCACATTTTTCAATGAGGGTTTTGATATCTTCTTTTAAGATGGGATGAACAAAATTATCTGCTATATCCAGCAATGGTTCTAATACAAATTTTCTTTTGTGTATATGTGGATGGGGTAGGATTAGACGTTCTGTGTTTAGAATCATGTCATCTAAAAACAGCAGATCAACATCTATGGTTCTCGAATGATAGTTGTTGTCTTGGTAGCGTTCTCTTCCCAACTGACCTTCAACGGCTTCGATTGTATCCATGATCACTTCTGGATTCTTTTCAGTAGTAATACTTATGCAACAATTGTAGAAGTCTTCTCCTTTAAATCCCCAGGCAGGAGTTTGGTAAACTGCTGAAATTTTTTCGATTGTTCCCAATCGCTCAGCCAGCATATAAATAGCCTTTTGAAGAAGTGTTTTACGGTCTCCTAAATTAGAGCCAAGAGAAAAGATTGCCGTTTTAGTTGCTTTATTCATCACAAGCAAAGGTCGCAAAAAAAGACTTTAACTATATTTGTTTAAGATAAAATATTGCTATGAACTTTTTGAGAAATTTACTCGCTTCTATTTTAGGAACTTTAACATCAGTTTTTATACTGTTTTTTATGTCTTTCTTTTTTTTGATGTTGGTTGGAACCAATGAATCAAAACCAAAACCAATTAAGGATAATTCTGTATTAGAACTCAGTTTGTCTTCAATTGTTCAAGATAAAGCTCCTAGTAGTGATTCAGATCCCTTTTCTCCAATGATGAATGTCACTGTTGGAATGGATCAGTTGTTATTAGCAATTGAGGCCGCTAAAACTGATCCCAAGATTAAGGGGATTAGTATTCGAAACAATTTTATGTCTGCTGGAATTTCACAATTACAACGCCTTCGAAAAGCTTTAGAGTCTTTTAAGGAAAGTGGTAAGCCGATAATGGCTTATGCAGATTTTTATTCTCAAAGCAGTTATTATATTGCCTCGGTTGCCGATACCGTATCTCTAAATTCACAAGGAAGTCTTTTGTTGGGAGGCCTTACGGCAGAGGTGATGTATTACAAAGATTTTCAGGATAAGACGGGACTTAAGATGGAGGTAATTCGTCAGGGGGAATACAAGAGTGCTGTTGAACCCTATCTCTTTAATGAGATGAGTGATCAAAACCGAGAACAATTAGGATTACTTCTAGGGGGATTATGGGACGCCATTGGATCCGATATGGCTTCTTCTAGATCGATGACTGTTAAGCAGTTGGATGACATAATTCGTTCATTAGGAACGAGTAACCCAAATAAAGCATTAGCGAATGGATTCGTAGATGTTTTGCAGACTAAGGATCAATACGACTCGATGTTGAAGGTCAAAATGAATTTGTCACTTCCAAATAAGATAAAAAAAGTCTCAGTGATGGATTATGCTTCTGGATTAAAAAGAGACTCATCGCAGAAGGATAAGGTTGCTGTGGTTTATGCCCAAGGGGCTATAGAACCCGGTTATGGGTCTCATGAGTACATCGGTGAGAAAATGATGGTCAATGCCATAGAAAAGGCTGCTGATCGTTCTTCTGTAAAGGCGATTGTACTTCGAATTGACTCTCCAGGAGGTAGTTCACTCATATCAGAAAACATTTATCAAGCGCTATTAAAAGCAAAGACTAAAAAACCTCTTGTAGTATCCATGGGAGATGTCGCTGCTTCTGGTGGATATTATATCGCATTGCCTGGAGAAAAGATATTTGCAACACCTACCACTATTACAGGCTCGATTGGTGTTTTTGGAACCATTCCCAATGCTAGTGAACTCGTTGAAGAAATCGGAATTAACACAGAGCTTGTAAGTACCCATGGAGCACCACTTCATTACTCACCGTTTTCACCGATGTCGGATTCTTTTAGAACCTATATGCAAGAATCAATTGCCTTTGTTTATCAATCCTTTTTAGAGCGCGTCAGTGTCTCTAGAGAAATGAGTGTTGAACAGGTAGATGCTATTGCACAAGGAAGAGTATGGGGAGCATATGATGCTTTAAAGATTGGATTAATCGATGAAATAGGAGAGCTTGAAGATGCTATTGCTTATGCTGCTGAAGTAGCCGATTTAGACAGCTATTCAGTAGTGGATTACCCTCATTATAAATCTCCTTTTGAACTCTTTATGGAAGACCTAGCAGGCTTGAGTAGTTCGATTAAAAGTTTTTATACGATCAAGGCCAAAAGTGAAGATCCTATTGAATTAATTCAAGAATTTATAAAGGTTCCTGTAGAGCAACACATCTACACTGAGTTGCCTTATCATTTAAAAATAGATTAATGAATTATAAAGACAAGGTCTTAGCAGAGCGTATCTATCTATTTTTAGGAGCGATTTTTATTACTTCTTTGGTTGCTTCAAACCTCATATTTCAGAAGTTTGTTTATTGGCATCCTTTTGGTGAAGAGTTCACCTTGTTTGGAGCCTCATTATTTGAAATTTCTGTCGGGATTCTTCCGTATCCGATCACTTTTGTAATCACCGATTTAATCTCTGAAATCTACGGTAAAAAAAGAGCTAATCAAGTCGTAACAGCTGGAATCATTGCATCGGTATTTTCAATGGGTCTTATATTAATTGCAAATTATTTACCTGCCATTGATAATTCACCTGTCAGTGATGAGGTGTTTAATCAGGTCTTTGCGCTCTCCCCAATTGGAGTTCTAGCTTCTATGATCGCCTATCTTTTTGCTCAATACGTAGATATAGCGGTATACCATTTTTGGAAACGACTAACCAAAGGAAAAATGCTCTGGCTTAGAAACAATTTCTCAACCTTTAGTTCTCAAATCATCGACACCACTGCAGTAGTTGTCTTACTCTGCATCTTTGGCGTATTGCCTTGGAGTTCTTTTATGGGATTGGTGATCAGTGGAGTTATCTTTAAAGTGTTGGTAGCGATAACAGATACTCCCTTTCTGTATTTATTTGTCTATCTGATGCGAAAGAGGTTTAAGTTAGAGGTAGGAGAAGAGCTTGACACTATTTAAACGAGCCTTGTCTTAGAGCAATTCTAATCGTACGACAAATCCCTCGTGGCTTCTGACGTTAAACACTTTTCCAGATTCAAAAATGAAGTACTGACCCTTGATTCCTTTGAGGATTCCTTCGAATGAATTTTCTTTCTTAAGGTTAAGTGAATTTACTTTTTCAGGATATTGATGTACTGGGAACTCCAAATGGGTCTCCGTATTATTTTGCACTAGGTATTCTTTGACTTCCTCTGGTAGCTGAGGAGCTAGTTTGTATTTCATTTGAACTAAATCTTCATCCTTGGTGTTGTTGGTAAGCATGGCTCTCCAATTGGTCTTATCATCGACAAAGTTCTTGAGTGCCACCTCTGTAATTCCTGCAAGGTATCTGTTTGGAACCTCTACGACCTCAATAGCTTCATGAGCTCCTTGGTCAATCCATCTTGTTGGAATCTGTGATTTTCTGGTAACTCCCACTTTGAGATGAGAGGAATTAGCCAAGTATACAATATGGGGTTGGAGTTGTACCTGTTTTTCATATTCTAAATCCCTATCTTCTTTTCCGAGGTGTGCAGTAGATAATTCAGGTCTCATGACCCAATCACCAGCTTGAGGTTGTTCAAAAAAACACGATTTACAAAATCCTTGTCTAAAGATCTCCTGATCGGATCCACAACTCAAACACTGATAGGAGTCAAAACTGATTCGAATTTTTTTCTCCAGGAGTTGATTGACATTGACCCAATCATTCTCAAATTCTAAGTAGTATTCGATGGGCTGATTTAATTGGGTTTTCATCTTTTTTAATACGCCTTTAAACTCCATAAGTGTGATTTTGATTTGTATTTGATTTAAATAAAGTTATTTTTAATCTCCAAACTTGACGTAAAGATACCAAAATGGGAATATCTGTTCTAAATTCAATTGCATCATGGATACTTAAAAAACGTATTCATCAGATTGAGTTGTTTATGAAGTACCCTCATGAGGTTCAAAGCGAAGTGCTTTTTAATTTATTAGAAGTAGCTGAAGACACTGAAATTGGACGTCAATACGGTTTTCAGGAGATGAAATCCTATGAGGATTTTAAGGATAAAGTACCAGTTCAATCCTATGAAGATATATCCCAGCTTATCGAACGATCACGCAAAGGTGAAGACAATATTTTTTGGCCATCTCCAATCAAATGGTTTGCGAAAAGTAGCGGAACCACCAACGCCAAAAGTAAGTTTATTCCTGTGAGTAACCAATCTCTGGAAGATTGTCATTACAAATCGGGTAAGGATTTACTGTCTTTGTATTTTCACAATAATCCCAATTCACAGTTGTTTTCAGGCAAGAGTTTAAGGCTAGGTGGATCTAAGGAGCTTTACGAGGAAAATGGAACCGTTTTTGGAGACTTATCCGCTATCTTAATAGACAATGCTCCCTTTTGGGCAGAGATGAGTTCAACGCCTTCTAATAAGGTCTCTCTGATGAGTAATTGGGATCAAAAGATGGAAGCCATTATCGAAGAGACCAAATTTGAAAATGTCACTTCACTCGCAGGAGTGCCATCTTGGATGCTGGTGCTATTAAACAAAGTCATTGATCAATCTGGAGAAGATCATTTATTAGAACTCTGGGAAAATTTAGAAGTATATTTTCATGGAGGAGTGAGCTTTACCCCCTATGTGGATCAGTTCAAGGAATTAATCCCTAAGAGTGATTTTAACTATTACGAAATATACAATGCCTCGGAAGGATTCTTTGCGATACAAGATCGCAATGGAGCAAGTGACCTACTTTTAATGCTCGATTACGGTATTTTCTATGAATTTATTCCGATGGATACTTTTGGTACTTCGAATCAAAGAGTTGTTCGTTTAAGCGAGGTCATTATCGGTGTGAATTACGCTTTAGTAATTACTACCAATGCCGGACTTTGGCGTTATCTTATTGGAGATACGGTACGATTTACATCCACCAAACCCTATCGAATTGTAGTGACGGGAAGAACAAAGCATCATATCAATGTTTTTGGAGAAGAGCTCATTATCGAAAATGCGGAACAAGCCTTAAAGATAGCCTGTAGAAAAACCAATGCACAGATCAGTGATTTTACTGCTGCACCTGTATTTATGGAGGGAAATCAAAAGGGAACGCATCAATGGCTTATTGAATTTTCAAAAAAGCCTAAAAACATCGATCGTTTTTCAGATGCCTTAGACAACGCACTCAAGTCCTTGAATTCAGATTACGAAGCCAAGAGATTTAACAATATGACACTAGATCCACCTGTGATATCAGTTGCAAGAGTGAATTTATTTCACGATTGGCTAGCTTCTAAAAACAAATTAGGAGGACAGCACAAGATTCCTAGATTATCTAATTCTAGAACCTATATGGATGAACTTTTAAATCTACAAGAAATTAAGACACCGCTTTAAGCTGTCTCATCTGTTCAAACGAAAGCTTTTTAAGAGCGTATTCTTTGTCTACTTTAAACTCAGTTTCATCGCTCGAAGGCAATTCGAACATGGCGTCGGTAAAGATCATTTCACAAAGAGAACGAAGTCCTCTAGCACCCAATTGGTATTCCAATGCTTTTTCAACGATATGATCCAGAGCATCATCAGTAATGCTAAAAGCTACGCCATCCATTGCAAATAGTTTTTCGTATTGTTTGATAAGCGCGTTCTTGGGCTCAGTAAGAATTGAACGTAGTGTCTTTTTGTCTAAAGGATTCATATGAGTGAGTACTGGAAGTCTTCCAATGATCTCGGGAATCAACCCGAAATCTTTTAAATCCTTAGGGATGATGTATTGTAGAAGGTTTTCTTGATCGATTTTTTCCTCAGCTTTTGAAGCAGAATATCCTACCGATTGCATATTAAGTCTGTTACTTATTTTCTTTTCAATTCCATCAAAGGCACCACCAGCAATAAAGAGGATGTTTTCGGTATTGACTTCGATGAATTTTTGATCAGGATGCTTGCGACCTCCTTTTGGTGGAACATTTACTTTTGTTCCCTCAAGAAGTTTTAAAAGCCCTTGTTGGACCCCTTCACCTGAGACATCTCTAGTAATGGATGGATTATCACTCTTACGAGCAATTTTATCGATCTCGTCGATAAAAATTATTCCGCGTTCAGCTTTTTCAAGGTTGTAATCAGCTGCTTGTAGTAAACGAGTGAGGATGCTTTCTACATCTTCACCTACATAACCAGCCTCAGTGAGTACGGTGGCATCGATAATAGCTAGAGGAACATTGAGCATTCTGGCGATGGATTTAGCTACAAGTGTTTTACCCGTACCTGTTTGTCCTGCCATAATGATATTGCTCTTTTGAATCTCAATATCGTTTTCTTTGTCTTTAGGTTGAAGCAATCGCTTGTAGTGATTGTAAACCGCAACAGATAGTACCTTCTTAGTCTTTTCTTGTCCAATGACATATTGATCTAAGAATTCCTTTATTTCAATAGGTTTCTTAAGCTCGAGCTCTGAAGAGAGATCGTCATTTTTTATTTGTTTGGATTCTTCAGCGACAATACCGTGGGCTTGTTCAATGCATCGATCACATATATGAGCCTCAATTCCAGCTATAAGTAAGTTGGTCTCAGGCTTTTTTCTCCCACAAAACGAACATTCTAATTCATTCTTTCCCATGATGCCTATTTTAAGGTATTATTCTCTTGTTAAAATCTCATCGATCATTCCATAAGACTTAGCCTCATCAGCTTTCATCCAATAATCACGATCAGAGTCTTCGTATACTTTATCGAAGGGTTGACCTGAATGCTTTGAAATGATTTGATATAATTCATCTTTGATTTTCAATACTTCTTTTGCAGCGATTTCAATATCACTAGCTTGACCCTGTGCCCCAGATAATGGCTGGTGAATCATCACTCGAGAATGAGTAAGACCAGAGCGTTTACCTGCTGCTCCAGCACATAGTAACACAGCACCCATAGATGCTGCCATTCCGGTGCAAATAGTCGCTACATCAGGTTTGATGAATTGCATGGTATCGTAAATTCCCAAACCAGCATATACACTACCACCAGGTGAATTGATATAGATTTGAATATCTTTTGAAGCATCAGCGCTTTCTAGGAATAATAATTGAGCCTGAACAATATTGGCCACTTGATCGTTTATACCGGTTCCTAGGAAGATAATACGATCCATCATCAATCTCGAAAACACATCCATTGCAATGGCATTGAGTTGTCGTTCTTCAATGATATTAGGAGTCATTCCTACGGGATACATACTCGAGAGTATATTGTCGTAATAGGTGCTGCTGATCCCCTGATCTTTTATGGCAAAATTTTTAAACTCTTTAGCGTAATTCATAGTTCGATACTAAAACAAATTGATAAAAAAACGGTGCTAAAAGTTGCCTTTTAACACCGTAAATATACTTAATTTAAGCTTTAAGCCCCATATACTTCTTTAACAAACTTGTCGTAAGAAAGCTCTTTGGTTTTTAAGTTTGCGTTTTCTTTGTAGAATGCTACGAGCTTTTTGCTCATCAATTGCTCTTGAAGACGTTTTACTTCGTCTTGATTTGACATCACTCGCGCAGCGATTCCATCTAATTCTTTCTCATCTGGATTTAACTGACCGTATTGAGCCATTTGTTCTTTGATTAATCCTTTTGCAAAATCTTTCAACTCTTCAAATTCAATCTGAAGTTTGTTGTCTTGGATAATCTTACCTTCGATAAGTTGGTAACGCAATCCTTGTTCTGCTTTTTCGTATTCAGCAGCAGCCTCTTCTTGAGAGATCTCTTTCTCACCACTTACACGGATCCACTTTGTTAAGAATTCAGCAGGTAAATCAAATTTTGTAGACTCTACTAAGTTTTCAGTAACATCGTTTAAAAGTTTTTGATCTGCTTGTTGCTCAAATTGACCCTGTGCATCTTCTGTAAGTTTAGCTCTTAATTCTTCTTCAGATTTAACCTCGTCCTTTCCGAATAATTTATCGAAGAGCTCTTGGTTTAATTCAGCAGGCTCACGATTAGTAATTCCTTCAATACTAATGTTGAGATTTATGTCTAGGTCAGCAACCTCAGCTTCTTCTTTGCCTAAAGCTCTTGCTAAAACTGCTTGATCTTTAAAAAGTTCCTTAGTTGAAAGTTCAAGAACATCACCTGATTTAGCAGCCTTGATCTTTTTAACAGCATCTTTAGCATTGATTTGCTCTAAAGTGATGGTTGTTTTATTATCAACTCCAGCTTCTTCATTTTTGATCACTAAAGTGATTTCAGAAGCATCACTTACTTTATCTGCAGGAACTAATTTTCCATATTGTAGTGCAATACGTTCAACTTGTTCGTCTAACATCTTTTTGTCGGCTACAATATTGTAGTGTGTAATCGCTTTTTTAGACTTGATGGCTACTTCAAATTCAGGAGCAAGTCCTAATTCAAATACAAATTCCAATACATCAGCATCCCAGTCAATATGATCGTCTTCTTTTGGAAGCGGATTTCCTAAAATAGCAAGTTTTTCTTCTTCTAAGAAATTGCTGATACCGCTTTGGATTAATTTGTTAACCTCGTCTACTAAAACGGCTTTACCGTACTGTTTTTTGATCATTCCCATTGGAACCTGACCTTTTCTAAAACCTGGTACATTAGCTGTTTTGCGGTAATTTTTTAAAATGTCATCTACCTTATTGGCGTAATCAGATTTTTCAATACTAACCTTTAACTCTGCGTTTAAAGTATCGATTTGTGTCTTTACTACATTCATTTCTTGCTATTTAGAATATTCAATTGGGCTGCAAAAGTAATGCTTTTTAATGAGTTTACAATAGCTAATTTGTATAAAAAAAGGCGCCCTAATAGGACGCCTTAATCAAGTTTAGTTTAGTTAATTGTTTATTGTAAGTACAATGCTTTGTAGTTCAATGGTTCTACCTCAGGTAGATCAGAACCAAACTTAGCATTGATGGCTTTAATAAATAAATTGGCGATTATTGCATTACCTCTTGGAGATGGGTGAATTCCATCAAGAGAGAAAAGTCCACCTGAACCATAAGTAGCGGTGAGGACTGATCCATCGCTCATCGTAACTCCATTTGTAGCTGCTGTTTTAAAGAACGTATTGACGTCTACTAATGCCAATCCATTCGCTTGAGCGATCCCAGCAATAGAGGTGTTAATTGCACTAATAGCTGTATTTATTTCCGTTTGCTCAGCTGGCGTGAGTACCCATTTATCAGCAAGAGGAATCGCAACTCCATTCACCGAAAGTGGATTGGAAGGATCTGCAAGTGTTCCAATGATATTTTGAGATGTTAAAACTAACAAGTCCTCAGCAGTGGCCTGACGGATTTGTGGTAGGGCTGCGAAAGCAGGATTGATGGCACCAAGATTGGTTAATGATTCATCTATAATGACAACTGCATTGGTTAATCCAGCTTCAAAACTAATGGTACGTGCAGCAACTTCTTCAGCAGTAAATAATCCTGGTGCTACAGCATTAAGAGCTGCGTAGGCTGCTTGTAGACCACCGTTGTAGGCTGCATACGCTTGATTTAAGGCGGCGGCAGTAGTAGCGTCTAATGGAATAGGGTTGTGAGGGACAGTGGTAAAGAAAGGGGCAGCGTTCACATCAGGAACATTGGCGATTGCTCCCTTAGCTCCTATGGCTCCTAGGGTTTCTACCATTCCATTGATTGCAGCTGCTACTACGTTGGGATCGGAAAGATCACTTCCTCCATAGGTTGAAGGATCTAGATTTCCAGTTTGATTTGCAGCATCTCCACCAGCAGTGGCATATCCTAATACATCGTTATTTCCAATCCACATGGAGTAAAAGCTTGGAGCCTGTGCTAGTGCGTCAGCAAATACGGTAGTAGTTGGACTCGATGCAAAACGAGCAAAATAAGGGTTTGCTAGGCCTAAAGCAACCCCCTGAATATTTCCATAACCTGGAGCTAACAAATGATAGGATTTAGCTCCTGGTACTCCCATATTGTTGAATGATCCACTAAGTCGATTCGTGATTTCAGTACTTGGTGTACCAGATATTACGGTAGGGGCTGGAGAACCACTTGCAAAAGAAAGGATCATTCTGTTGTTTAGAATTTGAGTCCCTCCTAAGGTGGCTCCACCTAAATTGTCAGCCATAAATGGAATGTCAAAATCTCCACCACCAGCTAATTCAAATTGATTCGCAAGTAAGTTAGAAAATGAGTTGGTTTGACCTTCCATAAATAAGGCTCCATCGGAATATCCAGCAGTAAGCGAATTTCCTAATGCGACATAATTACTAAAATCAGCTGATCCACTAGAGTAGGTTACAGTTTCGTTATTATTGTTGTTGTCGGGGTTGATGAAAGGTTCTTCTTTGGAACAATTGACCAATAAAAGTCCGGCCAAAGGCAGTAAATAGGTAAGTTTTTTCATGAATAAACACGTTTAGTTTAGTAAAGCATCAAAGCTTATCCCACTAAAATAGTAAAATTAAATGAAAAATAAGCTATAATTTTTTATTTGAGAAACTCTATTACAATCTCATAAAATCGTTTTGGGTCTTCGGCATGTAGCCAATGACCTGCCTTGGGAATGCTTTGAAGTTGATTTTGTGGAAAGTGATAATCGAGAATAAATTGATCTTCATCTAAAATGTAATCTGATTGTTCACCTTTGATAAAAAGCGTTGGTTTTTCAAACTTTTGATCGATTTCTAAGGCTTTTCCAATGCTCTTCATATGTTGTCCTAATACTTTGATATTCGGTCTAAACCCTAAGGACTTGTCTTCTTTTCTGTAGAGGTTCTTAAGTAAGAATTGACGTATGCCAAAGTCTTTGATGTGTTTACTTAACTCCTGGTCAGCAAAAGCTCTGGACGTGATTTCTTGACTTGAGAGTTCCAAAAGGGCTGCAATAATCACTTGATGGTGTGGTGCGTACTCTTTTGGAGCAATATCAGCTACGATGAGCCTGTCAAAGCGTTCTGAGTAGGTGGTTGTGGCAAACATTGCAGTTTTACCTCCCATAGAATGTCCAAGAATACTCGTTTGTTTTATTTGGTTGTGATCCATATAACGGATGAGATCCTCTACCATTAATTCATAGGAAAATTCGTCAGAGTGAAAACTTCTACCGTGATTTCGTTGATCGACAAGATGAACTCTAAAACCAGCATTTGAGAAGGCAGTTCCAAGTGTCTTCCAATTGTCGGACATACCTAAATATCCGTGAAGAATGATGAGGTCTTTGGTGTTTTCTTCACCGAGTATTAGTGAATACAAATCCATTAACTCATCGCTTTTAAATAGCCTTGAATGACCTGTTCTAATCCTAAGTATAGGGATTCGCAAATTAGGGCGTGTCCTATGGAAACTTCGTCTAAATAAGGGATGTTCTTGCTGAAGTATTCTATGTTTTCAAGGCTTAAATCATGACCTGCATTGATGCCTAGTCCTAGTTCATGTGCCAATTCTGCGGCCTTGATATAAGGGGCTATTGCCGCTTCTCGATTAGTTGGATATTCCTGTGCATAGGCTTCGGTATAAAGTTCGATTCGATCTGTTCCGGTCGCAGCAGCAGCTCTTATTTGTTCCTCTACAGGATCCATAAATATCGAGGTGCGAATACCCTTTGATTTAAAAGTTTTTATTACTCCTTTGAGGTATTCTTGGTGTTTGATCGCATCCCAACCTGCATTCGAAGTAATAGCATCAATAGCATCAGGAACAAGCGTTACTTGAGTAGGTAGTACTTCTAAGACTAAATCCGTAAACTGATCAACGGGATTCCCTTCGATATTGTATTCGGTAGTGACAATTGATTTTAAATCTCTAGCATCCTGGTATCGAATATGGCGTTCATCCGGTCTTGGATGAATCGTGATTCCTTGAGCTCCGAAAGATTCAATATCAGTAGCACTTTTAAGTAAATTAGGCATATTAGCACCTCTGGCATTTCGAAGTGTTGCTATTTTATTGATGTTTACGCTGAGTTTTGTCATAATAATCAAATTCTAAGGCAAAAATACAAAACCCACTTCCTTTTTCCATTAATTAATTAGTAATTTGCATACAAATAACAAAGATGATAAGTACACTCAATAACGAACTGCGATTATTTACACTGCAAGACCGTGTTAGTGATGCAGTGGATTACCTCGATACGGAGGAATTGTCTGCCGCAATCGTCGTTGAGAATGGTTTGTTTTTAGGGGTCATGTCAATGGACTTGTTGATAGGATTAGAACCTGATAAACAATTAAACACCTATGCTTATTTATTAAAACCTGATTGTATTTTAAACGATTTACACTGGTTTCATTCATTTGAACTCTTTTCTAACCTCAATACAGATGTTTTAGCAGTTGTCGATCAAAATCAGAATTACTGTGGTGCCTACAGATACGATGAATTAAATAAGGGTATTCTCAGTTTGTCCTTGATTAAACAAGCGGGATATATCATCGTTCTAAGTTTAGAGGAGCACGCTTGCAATTTTGGTTCAATCGTTGACTTAATAGAGCGCAACGGAGGTAAATTACTAGGGATACTCATCACTGATCAAGTTGAAAATAGAGTAGAACTCACTGTTAAAATCGCTATTCAAAACTGTGATATGGTGGTAGATGCACTATCTAGAGCAGCTTATCAAGTGATGTACTCTGATGCCTCGGATCACCTTAAGGAAACCCTTAAAGATCACGCAGCCTATTTTAATGCTTATTTAAATCTCTGATGAAAGTAGCTTTATTCGGACATAAGATAGAAGAGAGCGATTCTCATTCGGTTTTAGAATTTTTAAAAGCGCTGAAAAGCATTGATGCACAAGTTGCTTTTGAATCGGTCTTTTTAGATCACTTAAAAGATCACGATTGTCCAATTGAGGCTGATGTTTTTAAAGCTGATGGAGGATTAGATCAATCCTTTGATCTCTTTGTGAGTTTTGGAGGCGATGGAACCATGTTAAGAGCGGTGACCATTGTCAAGGATTTGGGAATTCCAATTGTCGGCATCAATACTGGTAGATTGGGTTATCTTTCCACATTTAACAAAGAAGAGGTGCAAAGAGTCATTACTGAATTCATCGCTGGGGCTTATACTATTGAAGAACGGTCTTTAATCAGTTTGGAGAATGCTGCTTCCTTAGGTTTCGACTTAAATTTTGCTCTCAATGAAATCACTGTAATACGAAAGGATACCACTTCGATGATTACCGTTGAAACTTATTTAGATGGGGAATATCTAACCTCTTATTGGGCTGATGGTCTTATTGTAGCGACTCCTACTGGTTCCACGGGGTATTCTTTGAGTTGTGGTGGTCCTGTGATTGCCCCACTTACGCGTTCCATGGTTCTGACCCCAATAGCCCCTCACAATCTCAATGCGCGTCCATTGGTGATATCAGAAGATACAGAAGTAAAGATTAAGGTGTCGGGAAGAGAATCTCAGCACGTACTCTCTTTGGACTCGAGATTGGCTGTTGTAGCGACAGGAACTGAATTAATCATAAAAAAAGCTGCTTTTAAAGTGAAAATGGTCAAGTTTAATTCAGAGAGTTTTATATCTACACTCAGAAAAAAATTGCTTTGGGGAGAAGATAAACGCAATTAACGTACTAAGAATTTAAAAATGGAGTTATAGAATGAGTGAGCTTATCATAGTGATATCTCAACAAATTTTTTAAATTTGCCTCCTTTGTCCAATGAAGTTAAAGTGGTTTTTTATATTCGTGTTTTTTAGCACTCTAGCTCCTGCTCAAGTTTTTGAAGCAGGTGTTTTTGTAGGTGGCTCCAATGCGATATCAGATTTAGGTCCAAGTTGGTATATAAATCCCAACTCCGAGGCCTATGGAGCACTGTTTAAGTGGAATAAAAGCTTGAGATATACTTGGAGAATATCAACCACTCACACACAACTCATCATGGATGATGCTGCCTCTAATATTCCTGCAAGAGCAAAGAGGGGATATCGCAATGAGACAAGACTTAGAGATTTTACAGCTGGTTTGGAAGTGAACTTTAATTCTTTTGAATTGCATCGCTTCAATGCTTCATGGACTCCTTATATATTTACAGGAGTGAGTTATTATCAATACAAAAGCTCTTTTTACAAAGGAGATTTGGTGGGTTTTTATCCCTTAGGAGTAAAGTACAACTTTGCACTTCCACTTATTGTTGGTGTGAAATACAAGATTGCAAAGTATTTTGTCGCTGCTCTTGAAACAGGTGTTCGCTACAGTTTTAATGACAATCTTGACGGGTCTCACCCTATTGGTCCTGGTTATGAATCTTACGCTTTTGGAAATACAGCTTCTAATGATTGGTATGTGTTCTCGGGAATGACGCTGACATATACCTTTGGAAAGAAACCTTGTACTCAATGTTATAATTAATATGTCAACTACTATCGATATCAATAAAACCCCTTCTCATATTGCCATTATCATGGATGGAAATGGACGTTGGGCAAAGGAGAGAGGAGAAAAGAGGACCTATGGTCATTCGCAGGGAGTACAAGCTGTGAAACGCACTGTGGAAGCTGCGGTGGAATTAGGTGTCGAATATTTGACGCTGTATACCTTTTCAACAGAAAACTGGAATCGTCCAAAACACGAAGTTGCTTTATTGATGAAATTGTTGGTAAAGTCTCTCAATAAGGAACTCGACAGTTTTATGAAGCACAATATTCGATTAAATACTATAGGTGATATTGAAATGTTGCCTACTAAGGCATATAAAGAGCTTCAAAAGGTTTTAAGTAAAACCAGTTCTAATGACGGTATGACTCTTACATTGGCTTTGAGTTATGGTTCAAGATCAGAATTGATACAAGCGATAAGAAAGATAGCGGACAACGTTAAAAATAATATAATTTCTTCTGAAAAAATTGATGAATCGATTATAAATACTCATCTTTACACGCATAATTTGCCCGATGTGGATCTGCTTATAAGAACCAGTGGGGAACATCGTATTAGCAATTTTATGCTTTGGCAAATTGCCTATGCAGAATTGTATTTTATCAATGAGTATTGGCCTGATTTTAGCAAGGAGGAATTGATTAAAGCTATTGTCAGCTACCAAAATAGAGAACGAAGATTTGGAAAAACAAGTGAACAACTGGACGAGTAATTGTATGTTAACGATTACTCGATTAATAATAGTGTTAGTCTGTGCATTAAGCAGCCTATCTGTAATGGCTCAAACAGACTACGACAATGGTAAAAAATACACCATTGCTGAGCTTAAAATTACAGGATTACAAACCTATAACGAGCAAACTGTAAAAACTTATACGGGGCTCAGAGAGGGAATGCTCATAACGATTCCAGGTGAACAAATAAGTGCAATTATTAATAAACTTTGGGACTTAGAGCTCTTTTCTGATATTAACTTTTATTTGAATAAGGTCGAAGGTGATCAAGCATTTTTAGAATTAGAAATCATTGAACGTCCAGTTTTATCAGAAGTCAAAGTGGTTGGAATCAACCCTAGAAAAGTAGATGGTATCGTTGAAGATACCGATCTTAAAAAGGGTAAAAAAATCACTAAAAGTTTAATTTCAAATACTAAGAATTACTTAGAAAACAAGTATAAAGATCAAGGGTATTTGAATGCAAAGGTGTTGATCACAACCAAAAATGATACAGCTTCTACGAATTCACAGCAAGTTGTGATCAATATCGATAAAGGTACCAAAGTTAAAATTTCAGATATCGTCTTTGAGGGTAATGAAAATTTAAAAGTAAAAAAGCTCAAGAAAGCACTTAAGAAAACCAAGGTAGCCTTTCCTGGAAGATTTTGGAAAAAGTCAAAGTATATCCCAGAGGATTACGATGAAGATTTGGGACTATTAATCGATGCTTATGCTGAAAACGGCTTTAGAGATGCTCGTATTTTATCGGATACCATCACTAAAATTGACGATGAGCGTATTGCATTAAACATTAAAATTGAAGAAGGTAAACGTTATTACTTTGGTGATATAGATTTTGTTGGAAACACTGTATATTCTGATAAGCAATTAAGTTCCGTGCTCGGAATCAAAAAAGGAGATACTTACAATGGAGTGTTACTTCGCAAGCGTATTGCGGATAATTCAAAGCCCGATGGAGAAGATGTTACGAACCTCTATCAGAATAACGGATATTTATTCTCAAGTATCAACCCTGTGGAAATTGCTGCAGCCAATGATACCATTGATTTCGAAATACGTATTATTGAAGGGAAAGAAACGTTTTTAAATCACGTAACTGTTGCCGGTAATGACCGTACAAACGATCATGTGATTTTCAGAGAACTCAGAACACGTCCTGGGCAGCGTTATTCTAAAGACAATATTATTCGTTCGATTCGTGAATTAGGACAGCTTGGATTCTTTGATGCCGAACAGATTTCTCCAGATGTTCAAAATGCAGATCCTAACTCTGGTACTGTAGATTTACACTACGACCTTGTAGAGTCTGGATCATCTCAAATCGAACTCCAAGGAGGATATGGAGGAGGAGGTTTTATCGGAACCTTAGGATTGGCTTTCAATAACTTCTCAATGAAAAATATTTTCAATAAAGAAGCTTATCAACCAGTTCCTATGGGAGATGGACAAAATTTTGCACTTCGACTTCAAGCTTCGAGAACTTTTAAGGTATACTCCTTAAATTTTTCTGAGCCATGGTTAGGAGGGAAGAAACCAGTTCAATTCAATATCTCCCTATCCAGAACACAACAATTCTCTTTTGATTATATTCGTAGAGATGTAGACAGATCGAGATCATTCGCAATCACAGGGATGTCTGTAGGACTTGCAAAACGCCTACAATGGCCAGATGATTTCTTCACCCTTTCGACTGCTTTGGGATATCAGCAATACGATTTCAATAACTATAATATAGGTCTATTTAACTTTGGAAATGGGTCGTCCAATTCCTTTACATATACTTTTGGTCTTTCTAGAAAATCTTCTGGACCAAACCCAATATTCCCTACAACGGGTTCTAATTTTGAATTTACTGCTAAATTATCACCTCCATTTTCGCTAATGGGTTCTGGCAAGGATTTTGCAGCTATTAAAGAAGAAAGCGATGAGATTATCGATTTGAGATCTCGTGGAGAAGCTACAGCAGTAGATTTGAGAAGATTGGAAGAACTTGAAGAAGCTCGATTTAAGTGGTTGGAATTTTACAAGGTAAAAATAAAAGGAGATTGGTATACTAGAATCATCGATAAACTCGTTCTTAGAACAAATACAGAGTTTGGATTCTTAGGTCACTATAACAACGACATTGGATCCGTTCCTTTTGAGCGTTTCTTCGTAGGTGGGGATGGTCTTGGAAACTTTACTCTAGACGGTAGGGATGTAGTTCAGTTAAGAGGTTATGAGAATCAATCACTAACTCCATTAGATCCGATTACAGGTCAACAAGAAGGGGGAGTGGTTTATAATAAATTCTCAATGGAGCTACGTTATCCATTAACATTAAAGCCTTCAGCATCTATTTATGCGATGACATTTTTGGAAGCTGGTAATGCTTTTAATACATTTAAGGAGTTTGATCCGTTTGATATGAAGCGATCTGCAGGTGTTGGGATTCGTGTGTTTATGCCAGCATTTGGATTATTGGGAATCGACTTTGGTTACGGATTTGATTCAGACAATCAACCAGGTTCAGTAGGACCTAGTGGATGGCAAACACATTTTATCATTGGACAACAATTTTAAAAAATGAAAACAATTACAAAATCACTATTGCTGTTAACGCTGCTTTTAAGCAGTGCTAGTCTGTATGCTCAAAGAGGAGTGCGTGTTGGTTTTGTAGATTTAGATTACGTTCTTACAAAGGTTCCTTCCTACGATATTGCCCAAAAGAATTTAGATGCTAAAGTAGAGTTGTGGAAGCAAGAGATTGCTGCAAGAGAACAGGCGATTGATGTCTTGAAAAACGCTCTGGAAGTAGAGCGTGTTTTGTTAACCGAAGAACTCATCAAAGACAGAGAAATAGAAATCAATGCAGCTACTAAGGAGCTTCTTCAATACAAGCAACAGCGTTTTGGACCCACTGGTGATTTGATGTTTCAGCAAAAGGCTATTATGCAGCCAATTCAGGATGAGCTTTTCTTGATTATCAAAAAAATTGGTGAGGAGAAAAAGTTTGATTTTATATTTCAAAAGTCGGATGAGGCCAATTTGCTCTACTCTCAAAAGCGCTATGATTTAAGTGATATGATTTTAGATGAATTTGCAAAGGTTGAACGAAAATCCAACTATGAAAAACCAGATAAAGAAATCAATTCTAAGGAAGAGGAAGAATCAGATATCAATCCTAACGAGGCTGTAGAAGAGCGAGAAGATCAAAAGAAAGAAATTGCAGATCAGAGAGCTCAGTTATTAGAAGAGAAAAAGAAGAAACAACAGGAGGCTAGAGAACAACGTCAAGCAGATTATGAAGCTCGTAAAAAAGCACTTTTAGATGCTAGGAATAAAAAGAAATCAGAAACTGACACTACTGCCGATAAAAAGGATGAAAGTACCTCCAAAAAAGATATTAGCGAGTCTACATCTGATGTAAAATCTGAGACGAGTTCTAAAACCACTTCAGATAAAGCAGATACCTCTAAAAAGGAGCAAGAAGTAAAAAAGGATAGTACTGTTTCAAAAAGTGAAAGTACTACTAAAGCAAAAATGGATGCTAGAGCTAAGCGAAAAGCTGAGTATGAAGCTCGTAAGAAAAAATTAATGGAAGCTCGTAAAAAAGCTGCTCAAAAGAATAAAGATTCTATATCATAAATATTATATTTACCGGATATAAATCAAACAAATAAAAATAAACGTTCAATATTAAAAACAAGATGAGAAATTTAAAGAAGATCACGGTTGCCTTGATGTTATTTGTGGCAGCTTCAAGTTATGTAAATGCACAGAGTAAAGTTGCACATATCAATGTACAGCAATTACTTTCGGAGATGCCAGAGATGAAATCTGCTGAAGCTGAATTGAAGAAATTGCAAGATACTTATAGAGCTGATATTGAAGATTCAATGACAGAACTTAGAAATAAGTATACCCTTTATTCGAATGAGTCCTCTTCAAAAACTCAAGAAGAAAACGAAAAGAGAGCTTTAGAATTACAAGGATACGAAAAGTCGATTCAAGATGCTCAAGCTGCTGCTCAACAAGAATTACAAAAAAAGCAAGCTGAGTTATTCGCTCCCATTTCTGAAAAAGCGAAGGCTGCTATCGATAAGGTTGCTTCTGCTCAAGGATTCGATTACGTAATTGATGCAACACAAGGTTACGGTTTGATCGTTGCAAATGGTACTGATTTATTACCATTGGTTAAAAAAGAATTAGGTTTCTAAGAAACTCATTACAGATCATATATAGAAAAACCGCTATCAGCGGTTTTTTTATTGAATATACTTGAGTTAAATTGCATGAAAAAGTGAATATGAATGCTCCTATAGGTGTTTTTGATTCTGGTGTTGGAGGCTTAACTGTCTGGAATGCTTTGGTGCAATTATTGGATCAGGAGTCGACGATCTACTATTGTGATTCGGCATATGCTCCTTATGGAAATCGTTCCAAAGAAGAAATTTTAGAACGTTCTATCAAAGCGACGAACTTCCTGATAGAAAAAGGCTGTAAATTAATATTAGTTGCTTGTAATACTGCAACCACCAATGCGATCGCTGAATTACGCTCTTTATACGATCTTCCTTTTGTAGGGATTGAACCTGCTATTAAGCCGGCTGCACTGATGACTAAAACAGGGAAGGTAGGAGTTTTGGCAACTAAGGGAACACTCTACTCTTCAATGTTTCACAAAACAGTAACGGACTATACTTCGGGTATTGAAATTATTACTCAGGAAGGAACTGGACTTGTGGAAGCTATTGAGTCTGTGGAGGACAAATCAGAGGAACTCAAGAGCTTATTAAATTTATACCTCAAGCCTATGTTAGAACAAAAGGTGGACACTCTTGTTTTAGGATGTACTCATTATCCCTATCTCATACCGATGATCGATTCTTTGTCAACATCTGAGCTTAGAATTATTGAATCGAGTAAGCCAGTGGCACTGCAAGTAAAAAAGCGCCTTGAAGAAATTGAAGCCTTAGCGATTTCAAATGAGACAACACATCTGTTTTATACCACTGGAGCCATAGAACTACTCAAGCGATTTGTGCCAAAGTCCTATCAAGAGAACTGTTACCTCCTCACGTAAGTTTCAATCGTAAAATCAAATGCGTGTTTGGCGTCTTTTGGATGGTAGATGGATTCAGTTTGTTTCCAAAGTGACTCATCAATAGTTGGGAAATAGGTATCAGCTTCAAAATCCCCATTAACCCTTGTAAGTATGATTTTAGTCGCAATTTCAATACATTGTGCATAGATTTGACCACCTCCAATCACAAATACATTTCGAAATTCTTTACACTCTTCCAGGCCCTGCTCAATAGAATGAACAACACTGCAATTTTGATTTTCAATGGTATAGTTGAGGTCTCTGCTAATGATTAGATGCTTTCGGTTAGCTAGGACTCCAGGTAAACTCTCAAAGGTTTTTCGTCCCATCAACATCGGGTGCCCCATCGTAGACTCCTTAAAGTGCTTAAAGTCATCCGGCAAATGCCACAAGAGCTTGTTGTCTTTGCCAAGGACATTGTTGTTGCCTACAGCTGCAATTAGAATCAGTTCCCTCATACTTATATAGCTACCTTACCCTTGATGTGAGGGTGAGGATCGTAGTTTTCTAGACTAAAGTCTTCAAATTTAAACTCAAAGATATCTTTGATATCTGGATTGATTTTCATTTGAGGAAGCGGTCTTGGTTCTCTACTGAGTTGCAACTCTATTTGTTCCATATGGTTGTTGTAGATGTGTGCATCTCCAAAACTGTGGACAAAATCCCCATACTCATAACCGCACACTTGAGCGACCATCATAGTGAATAGGGCATAGGAAGCAATATTAAATGGAACTCCTAAAAAGATATCTGCTGAACGTTGGTAAAGCTGGCAAGATAGTTTTCCGTCAGCCACATAGAATTGAAAAAATGCATGGCATGGTGGAAGTGCGGCTTTACCGTTAGCTACATTTTCTGAAAAGGATACTGAAGTATCAGGCATCACTGAAGGGTTCCAAGCAGAAACCATATGTCTTCTACTGTCGGGGTTGTTTTTTAATCCTTCGATGAGGTTTTTGATCTGATCGATACCATCACCGTTCCAGTTTCTCCATTGAGCTCCGTACACTGGTCCTAAATCACCCTTTTCATCGGCCCATTCATTCCAAATTCGAACGCCGTTTTCTTGAAGATATTCAATATTGGTATCTCCAGCTATAAACCAAAGAAGTTCGTATATGATTGACTTTAAATGAAGTTTTTTGGTTGTTACCATTGGAAATCCTTCTGATAGGTCAAATCGCATTTGATAACCAAAAACACTTTTGGTTCCCGTCCCTGTTCGATCTCCTTTTTCGATGCCGTTTTCTAGAACGTGCTTGAGTAAGTCGTGATATTGCTTCATAGGGGTAAATTTAGGAATTCAATCGGTGTGAACTAAGATTGGAAGTGGTCAATTACCAACAATTTATCAACTTTTTATCCCAAAATCATTCCGGCAATAGTCGCAGATAAAAGGGAGGCTAAAGTTCCTCCAAGGACTGCTTTCATTCCGAATTTAGAAAGTGTTTTTCGCTGATTTGGAGCGAGAGATCCAATTCCTCCAATTTGAATTCCAATCGAAGCAAAATTTGCAAATCCACAAAGCATATAAGTTGCCATAATCACTGATTTATTATAACTAAAGTGAATGGAAGAAGCTACATCTTTTAAGGTGGCAAGTTGTGTATAGGCTACGAATTCACTAGAGGCTAATTTGATACCTAAAAGTTGTCCCATTAGTGCGATATCTTCTTTAGCAACTCCAATAAGCCACATGAGTGGAGCAAAAATTGTTCCCATGATAGCTTCGAGAGAGAGTCCTTCAAAGGCAGTGTTATTTGCAATAAGATCATTGGTGTTAGTTATGTTTCCAATCCAATCCAACAATCCATTCATCATGGCGATAAAAGCGACAAAAACTAGGAGCATACCTCCCACATTTAGTGCAAGCTTTAATCCTTCAGTGGTTCCATTGGATATGGCATCCAATAAGTTGGATCCAATTTTTTGTTGTGATACACTCAAATCTTGACTGATTTCTTCTGTTTGAGGGTGAAGAATCTTCGATACGACAATGGCTCCTGGAGCAGCCATTACAGAGGCTGCAATCAAATGCCTTGCAAACATGAGTCTAGTTTCAGGATCTTCTCCGCCTAAAAATCCAATATAAGCAGCCAACACTCCTCCTGCAACTGTAGCCATTCCACCGATCATCACCAATAGAATTTCTGACTTATTCATTTTTTCTAAATAAGCTTTGATCATCAGAGGAGCCTCAGTTTGTCCAAGGAAAATATTACCAGCCACTGAAAGACTTTCAGGTCCAGATATCCCTAAGGATTTAGTGAGAAGCCAAGCCAATCCCTTTACAACCTTTTGGATAACTCCCAAATAAAACAATACGGAGGTCAGTGCTGAAAAGAAAATAATCGTTGGTAATATTTGAAAGGCAAAGATATATCCAATGGAAGGATCAGAGGCATCTAGGAGATTCCCTAAAAGAAATTTTGATCCAACTATGGTGTAATCGAGTACTGCTACAAAGAGACTACCGATAGCATTAAAAAAACTTTGAACCCAAGATATTTTAAGAACACCGATCGCGAGTATGAGTTGAAGCCCCAATCCAATACCAACGGTTTTCCAAACGATGGCTTTTCTGTTAGATGAAAACACATAGGCGATAGCGATAATAACGAGCATTCCAACAACTCCTTTTAAAAGGCTGATACTGCTAAAGGATTCGGATGGAATTAATTGACTTTGTAATGGGATCATAAGTTAATTGCGTTTGGAAATTTCATCCCTGATGGCAGCTGCGTATTCGTAGTCTTCCATTTGAACTGCTTGTTCTAGTGCTTCTTTGAGTTTTTCAAGTGAAAGTTTACTCAGAGAGGGATCTGCTTTGGTGTCTTGTGGTAATTGTTGAGGTTGTTTGTAGGCTTCAATTTTTTTAGGATCTGCCTCCTTTACGTCGAGTATGATCCCAGCTTGTTCTAGGATACTTTCATAGGTGAATATAGAAGTGTCAAATCTAAGTGCTAAAGCAATTGCATCTGAGGTTCTAGCATCTAAAACTTCTTCTTGGCCATCTTTATGACATACAATACTCGCATAGAATACTCCGTCTACTAATTTGTGAATGATGACCTTTTTTAATTGAATGTCAAATCGCTTTGCAAATGATTTGAATAAATCATGAGTTAAAGGTCTTGGTGGTTTGATGTCTTTTTCAAGTGCAATTGCAATGGATTGTGCTTCAAAAGCTCCAATTACAATTGGTAATTTTCGCTCACCATCGATTTCAGTCAATATAAGGGCATAGGCCCCATTTTGCGTTTGGCTATAGGAAATTCCTTTTATTTTTAAGGGAACCAGATTCATTTATAACTACTGCTTTTTCAGCTAAACAATATAGAAAAATCTCAGCTGTTTTCACTTTTAAAAGCTTTTAATTTTTCAATAAGTTGAGGTACTACTTCAAAGGCATCACTAACAATACCGTAATCAGCTGCTTTAAAGAAAGGAGCTTCAGGGTCTGTGTTTATCACAACCTTGGTTTTAGAAGCACTCACACCTGCGAGATGTTGAATGGCTCCAGAGATTCCAATCGCGAAATAAAGATTACATGAAACTGGTTTACCGGTTTGTCCTACGTGCTCAGAATGTGGTCTCCACCCCATATCAGATACGGGTTTAGAGCAGGCAGTAGCAGCGCCCAAAACTTGTGCGAGTTCTTCGATCATTCCCCAGTTTTCAGGGCCTTTGAGTCCTCTTCCTGCTGATACAACGATATCGGCATCTGCAATAGAAATTTTATCAGAAGCTGTTTCAGTCGAAGTGCTTTGAGTTTTTGAACTAGAAGAAACAAGATTAAAATCTATTTGATTTATTTGGGTAGGGTTCTCGTGAACTCCATAAGTGTTAGGAGCAATTCCGATAATGGAAAGTTCACTGTTGACCTTTGTGTGAGCTATTCCTTTGTTGCTAAATACATTGCGAGGATATGTTCCAGATTCTGGTAAGGCGATTACATTTGGAACATATGCAGCTTTAAGAGATGCTGCAACTAATGGGGCGATATATTTCGAATTTGAACTCGATGAACAAATTAGTACGGTAGCAGCTTCTTGGGTTGTAGCAACCTCGATAGTCGCCGCATATGAAGATGCGTTGAACTGCTCAGTGGATACTTTAAGAGCTTTAGAAATACCGTAAGTTCCCAATGGGCTACAATCATCAGAGTTGAATACTAGTGCGATGGCTTCAGTATTCGTGGCTGCGGCTAATGCTGCAGCATATGAGGCAACTTCTAAATCACTTTTTTTAAAGCTTCCGTTGTTGGATTCTATAAATGCGAGTACAGACATAATGACTTATATTAAATGACTTTAGCGTCGTTGTGTAAATGGTTGATAAGTAAATCTAATTGATCAGCAGGGATCATAGTGATGTCGGATTTTGTTTCAGGTTTGTCAAAAGTGACATCTGTTGACAGTTCAGCCGTCCCTTGAGGTGTGATGACTTCAAGAGGTTTTGATCGAGCAGTCATAATTCCTCTCATATTGGGAATTTTTAAATCTTTTTCCTCTACAAGTCCTTTTTGACCTCCAATTACTAAAGGTAGACTACTAGATAGAACCTCTTTTCCTCCTTCAATTTCGCGTTCTGCTTTTACAGTAGAACCTTCTACTTCTAAAGCGGTACACTTATTGATAAACTCGTATCCCAATAAATGGGCTAGTATTCCAGGCACCATTCCTCCATTGTAATCGATGGATTCTCTTCCAGCGATAATCAAGTCGTAATTCTTGTCTTTAATGACGGCTGCGATTTCAGTTGCAACACTAAAACCGTCCTTTGGAATTGTATCGATTCGAATGGCAGCATCAGCTCCAATAGCTAGCGCCTTTCTCAATGAAGCTTCAACAGAAGCGTCTCCTACAGAGATCACATCGATACTTGCCCCAGATTTTTCTTTAAACCACATAGCTCTAGTGAGCCCAAATTCATCATTTGGATTGATGACAAATTGAACAGCTGTGGTGTCGAATTGAGTATTGTTGTCCTTGAAATTTATCTTAGAAGTAGTGTCGGGAACATTACTAATGCATACGAGTATTTTCATCTCTTAAGGGTTAAATTGTTTGCAATCATGTTTACTATCAAATATAAGCATTTTATTTCAATTTATTATGCATGCATAGGATTATTTTTTAGCCAAATTTAGTTCGTAAATGTTTTATTAATTCACTATTTTTGTTCCCACTTTAATTAAGGAGTCCACATAGATGAAAACACTACAATTTAGAGAGGCAATAGCAGAAGCTATGTCTGAAGAAATGAGAAAAGACCCTACAGTTTACCTTTTAGGTGAAGAAGTAGCTGAATATAACGGTGCTTATAAAGCATCAAAAGGAATGTTAGACGAGTTCGGTCCTGATCGCGTTTTAGATACTCCAATTTCAGAACTTGGATTTGCTGGTATCGCTGTTGGATCTGCGATGAACGGTAATAAGCCGATCGTTGAATTTATGACATTTAACTTTGCCTTAGTTGGTATTGATCAAATTATCAATAATGCAGCAAAAATTCGTCAAATGTCTGGAGGTCAGCTTAATTGTCCGATTGTATTTAGAGGTCCTACGGCTTCTGCAGGTCAATTAGCAGCGACTCACTCTCAAGCTTTTGAAAACTGGTTTGCAAATACTCCAGGTCTTAAAGTAGTAGTTCCCTCGAATCCAAGAGATGCGAAAGGATTATTGAAAGCTTCTATTCAGGACCCTGATCCAGTAATCTTTATGGAATCAGAACAGATGTACGGAGATAAGGGTGAGGTGCCAGAAGGTGAATACACCATTCCACTAGGAGTTGCTGATGTAGTTAGAACTGGAACTGATGTAACAGTTGTTTCTTTTGGTAAAATCATCAAAGAAGCTCATATAGCTGCCGATGCTCTTGAAAAAGAAGGTATTTCTATCGAAGTGATCGATTTGAGAACAGTGCGTCCAATGGATATCAACTGTATCATCGAGTCGGTTAAGAAAACAAATAGATTGGTGATTCTTGAAGAAGCTTGGCCATTTGCAAATGTCGCTTCTGAAATCACCTATCAAGTACAGGATAAAGCATTTGATTATTTAGATGCTCCTGTGATAAAAATTAACACTGCTGATACACCAGCTCCATACTCTGCAGCTCTTTTCAAAGAGTGGCTTCCTGGTGCAGAGGATGTAATTAAAGCAGTAAAAAAGGTGTTGTATAAATAAGGTATCACCTTTCATTTAAAAATTAGAGCTGGCAGATGTCAGCTCTTTTTGTTTTAAAAGATCCTTGATAACAATTTGAATTGCAGGGATTTCTTGCTTTTTATTGCAAAAATTAGTTTTAGTTTCGAATTGAAATCATTACTTTTGCGCCACTTTAAACTAAATATATAAAATGGAATCAAACGTAATTTTTATACCAATAGCTTTTGCAGTTATCGGTTTATTATTCATGTTATCAAAGATGATTTGGGTTAAAAAACAAGCATCTGGAAATGAAAAAATGCAGGGAATTTCGACTGCGATTAAAGAGGGAGCACTTGCTTTCTTAAAAGCTGAATACCGATTGTTATTCGTATTCGTAATCATCGCATCTGCTGCGTTATTTGGGATATCATTGATAGTAGATACTACATCATGGATGATTATTCCAGCATTTATTTTCGGAGCTTTTTCATCTGCTCTAGCTGGAAATATCGGTATGCGTATCGCTACTGAAGCGAATGCAAGAACTGCTGAAGCTGCTAAAACTTCATTACCTCAAGCGCTGAAAGTATCATTTGGTGGAGGAACTGTAATGGGATTAGGTGTTGCTTCTTTAGCAGTACTTGGACTTAGTTTACTTTTCTTTGTTTTCTTAGGAATCTTCTTAGGAAACGGTGGTTCTTTTTACGATGAAATGACTTTAGTTCTCGAAACCTTAGCTGGATTCTCATTAGGAGCTGAATCTATTGCATTGTTTGCACGTGTTGGTGGTGGAATTTATACCAAAGCTGCTGACGTTGGAGCTGACCTTGTAGGAAAAGTAGAAGCTGGAATTCCAGAGGATGATCCTCGTAACCCTGCTACTATTGCTGATAACGTAGGTGATAACGTAGGAGATGTTGCAGGTATGGGAGCTGACCTTTTCGGTTCCTATGTAGCTACTGTATTAGCTTCTATGGTACTTGGAAATTACTTGATTAAAGATATGTCATCAGCCACAAGCTTTACGGATGCATTTAACAATATGGGACCAATCTTACTTCCGATTGTTATTGCTGGTGTTGGGATTGTAGCATCGATCATCGGAACTTTCTTAGTAAAAATTAATTCAAACGATGCTAAAGAACCACAAGTTCAAAAAGCATTGGATACTGGAAACTGGGCTGCTATCGCTCTTACAGTGGTGGCGAGTTGGTTCTTAATTGACTGGATGCTTCCTGAAACCTTACAAATGAACTTCTTTGGAGAAGGTTTAAAAGCTGTTCCATCAAGACACGTGTTCTACGCTGCACTTATTGGACTTGCTGTTGGAGCTTTAATCTCTGCAGTAACTGCTTACTATACTTCTTTAGGAAAGAAGCCTGTGTTAGATATCGTTAAAAACTCATCAACTGGTGCTGCTACAAATATTATCGCAGGTCTTTCAGTAGGTATGAAATCTACTTTTGCTTCTGTAATCTTATTTGCTGCTGCCATCTATGGTTCTTATGCTTTAGCTGGATTCTACGGAGTTGCTCTTGCAGCTTCTGCAATGATGGCTACTACTGCAATGCAGTTAGCTATCGACGCTTTTGGTCCTATTGCTGACAACGCTGGTGGTGTTGCTGAGATGAGTGAATTAGATCCTGAAGTTCGTGAGCGTACCGATATCTTAGATTCAGTTGGTAATACAACTGCAGCTGTTGGTAAAGGATTTGCAATTGCTTCTGCTGCACTTACTGCATTAGCTCTTTTTGCTGCCTATGTTACCTTTACAGGTATCGATGGTATCAACATCTTTAAAGCGGATGTACTTGCTATGTTATTCGTAGGAGGTATGATTCCAGTAGTATTCTCTGCACTTGCAATGGAATCAGTTGGAAAAGCTGCGATGGAAATGGTACAAGAAGTTAGAAGACAGTTTAGAGAAATCCCTGGAATTATGGAAGGAAAGGGAACTCCTGAATACGCTAAATGTGTTGATATTTCAACTCAAGCGGCTCTTAAAGAAATGATCTTACCAGGTTTAATTACCATCATCACTCCAATTATTATTGGATTGGTGTTCGGTGCTGAGCCTCTTGGAGGTTATATGGCTGGTGTATCTGTTTCTGGTGTTATGTGGGCTATCTTCCAAAACAATGCTGGTGGTGCTTGGGATAACGCTAAGAAATCCTTTGAAGCTGGTGTTGAAATTAATGGAGAAATGACTTACAAAGGTTCTGATGCTCACAAAGCAGCTGTAACTGGAGATACTGTTGGTGATCCATTTAAAGATACTTCTGGACCTTCAATGAACATCTTAATCAAATTGACTTGTTTAGTTGGTTTGGTAATTGCTCCAATCTTAGGAAATGGACATGCAGCTGAGGCTCATCAAGCTCATAACACAGTTGAAGTAACTGTAAATGCTACTTCTTCTGATGACTTAGCTGAGGCAACGATCACTGTTCAAACTACTAAAGACGGTGAAGCTCAAACTAAGACCTACACTGTTAAAGGAACTGAGGCAGAAATTCAAGAACAACTTAAAAAAGTTGAAGCTGAATCTGCTGCAGATGGTGAAATCATCGAAGTGAGAGTAGAAAAGAAAAATAGCTAAGATTCACTTAGTCTTATATACAACAAAGCCCACTGAAAAGTGGGCTTTTGTTTTTTATGATCATTAAGTTTTGTTATTTCATTCAGAATAATCTAACGTATTTTTCTATCGCTACGCTCTAGAATAATCCGTTGATTTCAGCGTTGATTTTATTGATGACTTCACCTAAGTGTTCAGGATTGTTTACAAAGTCTAAATCGTCCACATCAATAACCAAGAGTTTTCCTTTGGTGTAACTCTGAGACCAAGCTTCATAGCGTTCGTTAAGTCTGCTTAGATAATCTATAGAAATACTGTTCTCATAATCTCTTCCTCTTGTTTGAATTTGTTTTACAAGATTGGGAATCGAACTTCTTAAGTAAATAAGTAAGTCAGGAGGATTTATTAAACTCTCCATCAGTTCAAAGAGATCGGAGTAGTTTTTAAAATCTCTATTGGTCATCAGTCCCATCGCGTGAAGGTTGGGAGCAAAGATGAAAGCATCCTCATAGATGGTTCGATCCTGAATGACGTTCTTTTCTTTTTTTCTGATCTCTAAAATTTGTTGGTATCTGCTCTTGAGAAAAAAGATCTGAAGGTTAAAACTCCAACGTTCCATTTGATTGTAAAAATCATCCAGGTAAGGATTGTCATCTACTTCTTCAAAATGCGGTTCCCAATTAAATTGCTTAGCGAGCAAATTGGTCAATGTTGTTTTTCCAGATCCAATGTTTCCAGCGATTGCTATATGCATAGAAATGAGTTGTTTGGTTATTTTTGTTCTCCTTCGTAAAGGCTATACAATATAGGACAAACTCACAAAGTATCAAAAGGAAGCGATTGAATAAATAAGTGTATTTTTGATTAAACCTTTTTAGGTTTTATATGTCTAATAAATCAAATAACTATATATGAAAACTATTGTTACACTTTTTTTGACTCTTAGTTCAAGTATTGTTCTTTATGCACAATCATTTAATGGTCAAGCGACTTATGAGTCTAAAACTTCTGTAGATTTTAATTTTGGAGGAAGAGATATGCCTCCTGCTCAAAAAAAGATGATTGAAGAGCGAATGAAGAGTGCTTTTGAAAAAACATTTGTTTTGAACTTTGATCGAACTTCATCAACCTATAAGGAAAAACAAAAACTGGAACAACCAGGTGGTCAGGGTGGTTTTCGCTTTTCGATGATGGGAGGCGGAGGTGATGACCTTTATTACAAAAACATTAAAGAACAACGTTACTCAAATAGCACTGAAACTTTTGGAAAGTTGTTTTTGGTGCAAGATTCATTGAAAAAGCTCGATTGGAAACTCAGTGGAGAAACTAAAAAGATTGGAAACTACACCTGTTATAAAGCAACTGCGATTCGAAAAGCAGATCCTAATCGCATGCGTTTTGGTCCACCACCTAGGGAAGAAAAGAAAGAAGAGGATCAGAAAGATGCTGCTATTGTTAAAAATTCTACCAAGACCGAATCAACTTCCTTATTCGATCGAATGGAAGCACCAAAGGATATTGAAGTTACAGCTTGGTATACCATGGATATTCCAATAGGTCAAGGTCCTGCTCATTACTGGGGATTACCA
>Ga0181568_10000576_pt1 | contig 33025 bp, 38 predicted proteins | sample 101ome_20_FD_133758 | JGI IMG/M metagenome (GOLD analysis project Ga0181568, IMG submission 133758) | Coastal salt marsh microbial communities from the Groves Creek Marsh, Skidaway Island, Georgia - 101404AT metaG (megahit assembly) | ecosystem: Environmental > Aquatic > Marine > Intertidal...
ATTCATTGGTCGGTTCCAATGCGCCGGTTAGCAATGCGGCTTCTGTCATCGGTTGGTTTGCATGTTTGGGGTAGATGCAACTTGAACCGAGAAACAGGAGCCTTTCGACGTTTGCCGAGAAAGAAGCATGTATGATGTTCGCCTCAATCATCAAATTGTCATAAATGAAGTCGGCCGGGTAAGTATCATTGGCCAAAATGCCGCCGACGCGGGCCGCGCAGACAATAACTGCATCCGGATTGTTTGCCTTCACCCATTTTTCAACATCGTCTTGGCGGGTTAAATCGGCATCGCTTCTTTCAGCGGTCAATATGGTGCAGTCATGCTTGGCAAGGGCACGCATGACGGCACGGCCAACCATGCCATTATGACCGGCTACCCAAATGCGTTTACCCGTAAGCGCATACATTAAAACTCAGCCAGCATGGTATTCGGTGCCGGTTGCTTTGCATTGTGCAAGGCGACACGAACCATCTCCGACACCAATTCTTCCAATTCAATCTTTGCTTCCCAGCCCAATTTTTCTTTGGCCTTGGTCGGGTCGCCAATCAGCAGGTCGACCTCTGTCGGGCGGAAATAGCGTGGGTCAATCTCGACCAACACATCACCTGATTTTGTATCTTTACCGACCTCATCAACGCCGTCGCCTTCCCAAGCAATCTCGCGTCCCAACTCTGCAAAAGCCAACTCCACAAAGCGCCGCACGGTTTCAGTGCGGCCTGTTGCGAGAACAAAATCATCGCCTTCATGGTGATTGATGATGGCATGCATGCCCTCAACATATTCTTTGGCATGGCCCCAGTCGCGCTTGGCGTCCAAATTACCGAGATAAAGCTTGTCTTGTTTGCCGGCCTCAATATTTGCTGCCGCCATGGCAATTTTTTGCGTCACGAAAGTTTCGCCCCGCATCGGGCTCTCATGATTGAAGAGAATGCCGTTCGAGGCGTGCATGCCATAGGCTTCACGATAATTCACGCAAATCCAATAGCCATAGAGCTTTGCTACCGCATAGGGAGAACGCGGATAAAACGGTGTGGTCTCGCTTTGCGGCACTTCTTGCACCTTGCCGTAAAGCTCAGATGTCGAGGCTTGATAGAAACGCGTTTTTTCAGTTAAGCCTAAAGTGCGAATGGCTTCGAGAAAGCGCAGTGTTCCGAAAGCATCGGCATTGGCGGTATATTCAGCCGTTTCAAAACTGACTTGCACATGGCTTTGAGCGGCCAGATTATAAATCTCTTCGGGCTCAATGGTTTGCACCAGCCGCATAATATTGCTGCTATCCGTCATATCCCCGTAATGCATGAAAAAGTCAGTGTCACCCTCATGCGGGTCGGCATAAATGCCGTCGACGCGTTGCGTATTGAAGGATGAGGCGCGGCGTTTCATGCCATGCACCTCATAACCTTTATCAAGCAACATACGAGCGAGATAAGCCCCGTCCTGACCGGTTACACCGGTAATCAGTGCCTTTTTGCGTGACATTTGGTTCTCCTTGCTTTTCGACTTTTGTGCTTATCGCGTTCGCCAAGTTTTGTCCATTGATAGCGGGCGTTAAATTGTCTAGTTTTCCGGCACTTATGGGGTTTTAAAGTGACTGCAAAAACAGCTTTAGTGACCGGTATCACCGGACAGGATGGTGCCTATTTGGCGCAATTATTGCTGCATAAAGGCTATCGCGTCATCGGTGCGGTGCGCCGTGCATCAACCTTGAATTTACCGCGTTTGGCGGCGCTGGATTTGGTCGGCCAGGTTGAACTCAATACGCTGGATATGCAGGATTTTACCTCAATAGTGCGCTTGGTTGAGGAAATCGCCCCTGATGAGATTTATAATCTTGGCGGACAAAGCTCGGTGCAAGCAAGCTTCAAACAGCCGCTCTATACCGGTCAGACTTCAGGTATGGGAACAATGAGCCTGATGGAAGCGTTGCGGCTTATTGCGCCGGAAGTGCGGGTTTTTGAGGCGGCGAGCAGCGAGATTTTTGGCTTGGCCGGCAATGGCATGGTCGATGAAACGCATGATTTCCATCCTCGCTCACCCTATGGCGTGGCCAAATTATTTTCCTATTGGTCCGTGGTCAATTATCGCGAGGCGCATGGGCTGCACGTCTCTAATGGCATAATGTTCAACCATGAGAGCCCGTTGCGCGGTATGGATTTCGTGACCCGAAAAATTACCGCGACATTGGCGCAAATTGCATGTGGCAGTCAGCAAATGCTGATGTTGGGCAATCTCGACAATGCCCGCGATTGGGGCTTTGCCGGTGATTATGTTGGCGCCATGTGGCTGATGCTGCAACAGCCGAAAGCTGATGATTATGTGATTGCCAGCGGCGAAACCCATAGCGTGCGTGATTTTGTCATGCTGGCTGCGCAAGCCATGGGATTGGATATTGAATTTGTTGGGGAGGGCGTTGAGACGCGCGGCCTTGATAGAAAAACCGGTCGGCAAATCATTGGTGTAAGTGCCGATTTTTATCGCCCCAGCGAGCCCGACCCGTTAATTGGCAATGCATCGAAAGCGCATAAGAAATTAAATTGGCAGCCAAAAGTCAATTTTGAGCAATTGGCGGCAATGATGGCAGAAAGTGACCTTGAGCGCGCGCGCAATGGGCAGGTTTGGTATTGATGAAGTTCCGCGCTTTCCTCGTTCATGTCTTCACCGCTTCGGGCCTTATCCCAATGATGTTGGCGGTCGATGCCATTTGGCGGGATGAGGCGCGTTTGGCGCTTATTTGGCTTGGGGTTGCCATGTTGATTGACGGGCTGGATGGGCCTTTGGCGCGCCGCTTTGCCGTACACGAGCACGCGCCGGATATTGACGGTGCAATACTCGACCATGTGATCGATTTTACCGGCTATTGTTTTCTGCCGGCTTTAATGGTGTATCACTTTGCTTTGGTGCCTGCGGGCTGGGCCATTGCAGCGACCAGCTTCATGCTGATGACGGCGCTTTATACTTTCGCCAATAGGCAAGCCAAAACCGAAGAATATGATTTTCGCGGCTTTCCCGCTTTGTGGAATGTCGTGGTGTTTTACATGGTTATGTTCGACAGCGACCCGCAGCTCAATTTGATGGTTATTCTGTTTCTCGGCGTGATGACATTTGCGCCGGTGCGTTTTATTCACCCGCTGCGTGTGGTTGCCTTGCGGCGCTTGACAGTGCCCTTGCTTGTCGTTTGGACGGTTATGGTGTTTGGCTATTTGGGCCTTGGGCGTGAGGCCTTTCCACCCGCTGCCAATATCGTGTTTTGGCTGCTTAGCTTCTATTTTCTTATTTTATCGGCCTGGCGAAGCTGGTCGCTGCGCATTATAGGGGGCAAAAAATGACGCAAAAAACAACCCCGCAGGAGCGTATTCGCGGCATGGGGCTGCTGTTTGTTTGTCTCATGACATTGGGCATGGGGCATTCTCTGTTCTTTGCCATTTTTCCGCCTTTGGCGCGCGATTTGGGGCTGAGTGAAGTGCAGGCCAGTGCGATATTTACCCTGTCCGCCGTTTTATGGGTGTTGATGAGCCCGTTTTGGGGACGGCGCAGCGATGTGTGGGGACGCAAGCCGGTCATTTTGCTCGGCTTGGTCGGCTTTGGCATATCAACCGGCGGGCTCGCCGTCTTACTGGTCATTGGCCAGCAGGGCTGGCTGCCTTTGATGACGCTTTATGCTCTGATGATACTTATTCGCAGTATTTTCGGCTTTTTCGGTTCCGGTTCGCCGTCAGCGGCGCAAGCCTATATTGCTGACCGCACAACGCGCGAAGAGCGCACAAGCGGTGTTGCCGCCATTGGTGCCGCTTTTGGCATGGGCACAATTATCGGCCCCGGTTTTGCGGCGGTTCTCGCCGCCGTGCATTTGCTGGCGCCGTTTTTTGCCGTTGCCATTTTTGCCCTATGCGGTGCGCTGGCCATCGCTCTGTTTTTGCCCGAAAGGCAAAAACCGGCTGCCACCAGCAAACATACGCCGCCGCTAAAAATTACCGATAAACGCATTCGCCTGTTTTTGTTTCTTGGCGTCACCGTATCAACCATTGGCGCAGCGGTGATGCAAGTGGCAGCTTTTTTCGTCATGGACACCATGCATTTGACTGGTCAAGAAACGGCGCAAGTTGTGGGCGTCGGCATGATGGGCATGGCCATGGCTACCTTGTTTGCACAATTGGTCATCATTCCACGCACCGATGCATCGGTGCGTGCGCTTTTGGTGATGGGCATTCTTATCACCATGCTCGGTATTTCTTTCTTATTATTCCCGATTATGAACACGGCGCTGTTTACCGTTTCCATGATGCTGCAAGGGCTTGGCTCCGGGTTGATGCGACCGGCCGTCGCGGCAGGCGGGTCGCTGGCGGTCGAGCCGGAAGAGCAGGGCGCCGTGGCCGGTTTAAATTCATCGACAGCGGCTGTTGGTTTTGTTTTTGTGCCGGTGGTTTTAATGCCGCTTTATCTTTATTCGCCGACCGCGCCGTTTTGGGTCGCTTTTGTTTTGTCCGCTCTGATGCTGCTGACCACGCGCTCCAAGCAACTCGATGTCATGGAAGCACCGATTGACGGTGGAGAGATTGAAGAAGCGGTGATGAGCCGCCCTGACCGCCATAAAAATTATTAAGCGAAAGCACCTTGTGCCTGCCAATTTTGCATTTGCTGTTTAATGCTGGAGGCAAATCCCAGCGGCTGGTCGAGCAGCACATGATGGCGCGCGCCCAATAAATCGAAATGCGGCATATTGGGACGCAGGCTTTTCATATAGGTGATAATCTCATTGCGCGTGATGTTTTCCCAATCATGCGATAATTCACCAAACATGGCAGCTGTCGGCAGCGGCAGATCGCGATAAATCTCCGGCCAGTCGCGCCCCAAGGGGAAGTCGCGATACATATGTGGGTCAAATTTCCACGTCCAGCCACCTTCGACCGCGCGCAATGAATGTTCACCGATGAAATCGACAATAAATTGATTGGCGCATGGCTGTTCGGGTTGCAAGCGAAAGCGTGCCAAAGCCGTGTCAAAATCTTCATAAATGCGGGTCGGGCGTGTTTCGCGCGGACGCATGACGCCGTTTTCATCTTCTTCCATATACCATTCTTCATGGGCATGCGGCGGGCGCACATAATAATCGCACATCATCAGCGCCGCCAATTCTTGATGATAAATATGGCTGGTCATCAGGCTCACCATGCCGCCCATGGAATGGCCGATAATCGCCGGTTTGGATTTGAAACCGGCATCGCGCACCATGGTGATGACCGCTTCAGCCATGATTTCGCGCTTATAGTTTTTTAGCCAGCCGCTATCGCCCATGCCGGGCAGATCAACGGAAATGGCATTGTAATAGGGGCTTAAAAGCGGCGCGATGAAATCATACCAATGCGCATGGGCGCCGCCGCCATGCACCAAAACCACATTGGGCGCATCGGCGTCAGGGCCGGCCCATTGGCGATAATGAAGTTCGGTCTGCTCATAGCCGACTGTTTTGTCTTGCGGTTTGTTGGTCAATGCATCGACAAACCATTGCGGGGCTTCGTCAATGCGTTCCCCGGCCGGAAGCAGCTCCTGCTGGCCACCATTTTGCGCTTTCATGAAAATCTCCCAAGATTGGCCGTTAAAATACATAAAAATCATGCTTTGTGAAGATTGATAATCGACCGCATGGCAAAAGCGCTTCCGCGCTTGACAGAGCAGGGCCTCTCTCATATGTTCGCCGCTTCTAAGGCCGATTTCGGCCTTTATTGATTAGGAGCCGAAGATGAAAGTCCGCAATTCTTTGAAGTCGCTGCGTGACCGTCACCAGAAAAACCAGCTGGTCCGTCGTCGTGGCCGCCTTTATGTTATCAACAAAACCAATAAGCGGTTTAAGGCACGCCAAGGCTAATTGGCCTTTATCCGTCCAAACCTTATGGCGGGGCTGATTTGTTCTTTCGTTACGCGCTGATGGTCATCGGTGTTACCTCGGTTGTCTTGATTTTGGGCCTCATTGCTTGGGCCCATGATGCACGCCTGCGCGCCAAGCTGATGTCCGGTTTGCCGCCGGCAGGCTCGTTTATCGAAACACACGGCGCCACTTTGCATTATCTGTCGAAAAACACCCAAGCGGGCAAAGACAAGCCGGTCTTTGTGCTGATCCACGGTTCCAGCGCCAATGCGCATGATATGATGGTGGCATTGGGTGATGAATTGGCGGCGCATGGCGCGGTTTTGAGTTTCGACCGACCGGGCATCGGGCGCTCGAAAAACAAAAAATCCGACAAGGAAATGTCTGACCCGCGAGCACAGGCGCGCGAAATTCATCAAGCAGTGCGGGCAATGGGCTATGATATGCCGGTGATTATCGGGCAAAGCTGGGGCGGCTCAACCGCTTTGGCTTACGCGCAAATATTGGGTGAAGAAATTGCCGCTTCCGTCATGCTGGCGCCACCAATTATTCCTTGGTATGGCCCCGATTATTGGGCCAATCGCTTGGTCACCATGCCGGTTATCGGGCCTATTTTATCGAATATTGTTCTGACCAAATATGGTGCGGCGCAGTTGCAAGCCGGTTCACAGGGCGCTGCCTGGCCCGAGACGACACCGCCAGGCTATGTGCGCGACGCCGCCATCGCGCTGATTTTGCAGCCGCGGGCTTTCCGCACCAATGCGGTTTATGCGATGAATTTGAAGCATCATCTCGAAGATATGCAGAAAACCTATGAAGATATGCCGGGCACGCAAAACAAATTACTGATCATTCACGGCGATAAAGACCGCACCGTGAATATTGATTACAATGCGGCTTCGCTTTTGGCCATGCGTCCCGATGTCGAACTGCTGGAACTGGCCGGTGCTGGTCATTTGTTGCACCATACTTGGAAACAAGAAATCACGGCCGAGATTATGCGCTTTCTGGCCGATGGCAAAACCACGCCCGGGCGTCATATCCGCCGCAAACAAGGCTAATTTTCCATGTCACCGGTTGTCACAAGCCGTCTTGATGATGCAAATGCCAATCGGCGATTTTTGATTATTTGCGACCATGCCAGCAATTACATACCGCCTGAATTGGATGGTTTGGGACTGCCGAAAGATGAATTGGCGCGCCATATTGCTTATGATATTGGTGCCTTTGAAGTGGCAGACCGCATTGCCGCGCTTTTGGACTGCCCTTTGGTGGCCTCACAATTCTCGCGCCTGCTCATTGACCCCAATCGTGGCCTCGACGATCCGACTTTGGTGATGAAATTGTCTGATGGGGCAATTATTCCGGCCAATAGGCAGCTTGACCCGTTTCACGATAAGGCGGCATGGCAGGCCCGCATAGATGATTACTACGAGCCATATAATCAAGCCATTGGGCAGGCCATTGATAAGGCTCAGGCGGCGGGACATGTGCCGATAATCCTTTCAGTGCACAGTTTCACGCCGTTTTGGCGGGGCCAAAAACGCCCCTGGCATGCCGCCGTATTGTGGGATAAAGACGACCGCTTGCGCAATCTTATGGTCGATTATATGGCGCGGCAAAAAGATATTTGTTTTGGTGATAATGCGCCTTATTCGGGACATCTGAAGAATGATTGCCTTTATCGCCACGGCACGCAAAAGGGTTTACCGCATGCGTTGATTGAATTGCGCCAAGATGAAATTGCAGACGCAGCGGGGCAGGCGCGTTGGGCAGCGCATATGGTCGACATCATGAAACAGGCTGAAAATATCGACCAAATGAAGGAAATTCGCCATTTCGGTTCAGTCAATGATGCAGCCGAGACAGGTTAAATCTTAGCTTGTGCGACACAAGGCTTTTGCTATATTTGCGCCCTATCGAGCGGAGAGAACAATATGACCGACACCAATGACAGCAAAGATTGGGGCGAAGAAATGGACCGTCCCGAGCACGAACAGACTTACGAGGCGTTCCTCGACTACACCAAATGGAGCATCATCGTCATTGCCATTATTTTGGTCATGCTTTTGCTCTTTGTGTATGGCTAAAGCACTATTCTGGCACACCGCCGTAAATTGAAAATCGGGAGCAATCAATGGCTGTAAGCCTAACTGTATTGAAGGAAGCAGGCGGTGAACCGCGGGTTTCTGCAACACCGGAAACGGTGAAAAAAATGACCGGCCTCGGCATTAAGGTGACGGTCGAAGCCGGCGCCGGCGTGGCATCGGGTTTTGAAGATGCCGCTTATAAACAGGCTGGCGCCAGTGTGACCAAAGCAATGGCGGCGGTTTTGAAAAAATCTGATGTGGTGCTTGGCGTGCGCGCGCCTGCCGCCGGTCAGGTCAAAGCAATGAAAAGCGGCGCTGTTCTGATTGCTTCGCTGAATCCTTATCAAAATGCGGCTGGTGTGAAATCATATGCAGCAGCAAAAATTCAAGCGATGGCGATGGAATTAATGCCGCGCATCACTCGCGCGCAATCAATGGATATTCTGTCATCGCAATCCAATCTTGCCGGATATAAGGCGGTGCTCGATGCAACCGCTGAATATGGCCGCGCCTTGCCGATGATGATGACGGCGGCGGGCACTGTGCCGGCCGCGCGGGTTTTCGTTATGGGCGCCGGCGTTGCCGGTTTGCAGGCCATAGCGACGGCCAAGCGTTTGGGCGCGATTGTCAGCGCCACTGATGTGCGCCGCGCCGCTGCCGAGCAGGTAGAGAGCTTGGGCGGCACATTTGTCATGGTGGAAGCCGATGATGATGATAGCGGTGAAACCGAAGGTGGTTATGCCAAAGAAATGAGCGCCGATTATCAAAAGCGCCAACAGGCTTTGGTCACCGAACATATTGCCAAGCAAGATATTGTCATTTGCACGGCGCTCATTCCGGGCCGTCCGGCACCGGAGCTGGTTACCAGGAAAATGCTAGAAGGCATGAAGCCCGGCGCGGTGCTGGTCGATTTGGCGGTCGAGCAGGGCGGCAATTGTAAATTGTCGAAAGCCGGAAAAGTGACGATGCATAAAGGCGTGAAGCTGGTGGCGCATCATAATGTGCCTGGTCGTCTGGCCGGCAATGCGTCGGAATTGTTTTCGCGCAATTTGTTCAATTTTCTTGATGCGTTTTTTGACAAAGAGAAAAAAGAACTGGCGCTTGATTGGGAAGATGAAATTATCGCCGGTATCGGTTTGACGCGCGACGGCAAAATCGTGCATCCGGCGCTGCAACCTAAAAAACTGGCCAAAAAACCGACTGCAAAAAAAGCCGCGGTAAAAAAACCGGCTGCCAAGAAAGCGGCCAAAAAACCGGTTAAGAAAGCGGCTAAAAAATCGGTCACGGGAGCGAAAAAATGAATGTAGATGCCATTATTTATCTGTTGAGCATTTTCGTCATGGCCGTTTTTGTCGGCTATTACGTGGTCTGGTCGGTGACACCGGCTTTGCACACGCCACTTATGTCGGTCACCAATGCCATTTCATCGGTGATTATTGTCGGCGCGCTGGTCGCCATTGGTGCTGATGTCAGCGCTGATGACCAAGCCGGTGCGATGACACGCTGGCTCGGTTTCTGTGCCGTTATTTTGGCATCCATCAATATTTTCGGCGGCTTTCTGGTGACCCAGCGCATGCTCGCCATGTATCGTAAGAAAGATTAGGGGTTTGACTGATGAGCGCTAACGTATCAACCCTTCTCTATCTGGTTTCAGGTGTCTTTTTCATCTTATCTTTGCGCGGCTTATCGAGCCCCGAAACATCCCGGCAGGGCAATTATTTCGGTATGGCCGGCATGGCCATTGCGGTTGCCACAACGCTGACGCTTTTGGATAATAATTCGCTCGAAAGCTTCGGCATTATTGCTGCTGGTGTCGCCATTGGCGGTATTATTGGCGCGGTAATTGCACGGCGCATTGCCATGACCGATATGCCACAACTGGTTGCCGCGTTTCACTCGCTGGTCGGCATGGCCGCCGTCTTGGTCGCTTGGGCGGCCTTTTTGTCGCCTGAGGCTTTTGGCATTGTGAACAATGGCGCGATTATGACGGCCAGCCTTGTTGAAATGTCGCTTGGTGTGGCCATCGGTGCGATTACTTTCTCCGGCTCGGTGATTGCTTTTGCCAAGCTGCAAGGCACCATGTCCGGCGCGCCAATATTGCTGCCGCAACGACACGCCATTAATATTATCATTTTCGTCAGTATTTTGGCCGGCATTGTCTATTTGTGCCTTGATCCGGGCAATCAGCTGGCCGAGGTGTTTTTGTTTGTCACCGTATTGTCCTTTGCCATCGGCTTTTTAATCATCATTCCAATCGGCGGAGCGGATATGCCGGTTGTGGTGTCTATGCTGAATAGCTATTCAGGCTGGGCGGCGGCCGGTATCGGCTTCACATTGGGCAATTTGGCACTGATTATCACCGGCTCTTTGGTCGGCTCTTCAGGCGCCATTCTGTCTTACATTATGTGTAAGGGCATGAACCGCTCTTTCATTTCGGTGATTTTGGGCGGCTTTGGCGGCGAAGACGGTGCGGTAGCGAGCGGCGGCGTTGAGCAGCGTCCGGTCAAGCAAGGTAGCGCCGAAGACGCGGCTTTTATCATGAAAAATGCCGGTTCGGTAATTATTGTGCCGGGCTATGGCATGGCAGTGGCGCAAGCGCAGCATGCTTTGCGCGAAATGGCCGATGAGTTGAAAAAAGAAGGCGTGAAAGTTACCTATGCCATTCATCCGGTAGCGGGACGTATGCCGGGGCATATGAATGTGCTCTTGGCTGAAGCCAATGTGCCTTATGACGAGGTGTTTGAACTGGAAGACATTAATTCCGAGTTTGCGCAAGCCGATGTGGCTTTTGTTATCGGGGCCAATGACGTGACCAATCCGTCGGCCAAAACCGATCCGCAAAGCCCGATTTACGGCATGCCGATTTTGGATGTCGACCGTGCCGCAACGGTGTTGTTCATCAAGCGCGGCATGGGCTCAGGCTATGCCGGTGTCGAAAATGAATTGTTTTTCCGCGACAACACCATGATGTTGTTCTCAGATGCCAAGAAAATGGTCGAAAATATCGTTAAAGCCTTTTAGGAGAGCGCGTTTCGACAAAAGAAAAGCCCCGCTCACAAGGCGGGGCTTTTTTATTTCTAAAGGACGCAAAACTAGTATTTACGTTTGCCGACAACCAAACCTTCGCGTTGGGCCGCTTTGCGGGCCAGTTTGCGAACACGGCGCACGCTTTCCGCTTTTTCGCGGGCGCGCTTTTCCGACGGCTTTTCATAGTGATTTCGCAGCTTCATTTCACGGAAGACACCTTCACGCTGAAGCTTTTTCTTCAGAACCTTATAGGCCTGATCGACATTATTATCACGAACGGAAACTTGCACGTTTCATCACCCTTTCAAATCGAATTTCAGCGACTCATCACCGCCGAGTTGGGTTGGTTTAGCAAGTTGCCACCACTTTGTCTAGGGCAAGCAGCGTATATTCATGGCCGTCACTGCGGCAGATTTGCGCTTGTTTTTATGCCCGTTTGCCAACATAGTCGCGCCATGAGCGAAAAAAGCCCCTATGCCGCAACCCGCCAAGCGGTGCTTGCAAAAGCCCTGCCCGAAGTGGCGTTTGAAGGCTGGTCAAAAGATCTGCTGCAACGGGCCATTGCGGCGGCTGAAATTGACGCGGCCATGGCGGAATTGGCCTTTGCACGCGGTGTCGATACGCTGATTGAGACATTTTCGGCGCACGGTGATAGCGAGATGCTGGCCGCTCTGCCGACCCCAGATGATATGAAAATCCGCGCGCGTATCACCGAGGCGGTGTGGCAACGTGTGCTGGTCGATAGCGCCCATATTGAGGCGGCACGTCGCGCGGCGGGTTACTTATCGGTGCCGGGGCGGCCGAAATTGGCGGCTGATTTATTGTTTCAGACAGCGCATCATATGTGGCGTTGGGCCGGTGATACGGCGACCGATTATAATTATTACTCCAAAAGGCTGATTTTGAGCGGCGTGATTGCTTCAACGCGGCTTTATTGGTTCGATGATGACAGCGAAGATTTCGGCAAAACCCGTGCGTTTCTTGAGCGGCGCATTGAAAATGTCATGCAATTTGAAAAAGTGAAGGCGCAAGCGCGCGGCTGGTCGGAAAAAATTCACGGCGATAAAGCGCCGTTTGACGGGCTGATTGGTGCATTGGCGAAAATGCGCTATCGCCAGAGCTAGGTATTTTTCGGGCTGAGACGGGTCACATGGCCCATTTTGCGGCCCGATCGCGCTGCCGCCTTGCCGTAAAGATGCACATAAGTCGCTTTTTGCGCCGCAAAATCGCGCCATTGCTCAATCTCATCGCCCAGTAAATTGGTCATCACCGCATCGCTATGCGCCGTCGCATCGCCGAGCGGCCAACCGGCAATAGCGCGCATATGCTGCTCAAACTGGCCGACATGGCAGGCATCTTGCGTCAAATGGCCGGAATTATGAACACGCGGCGCGATTTCATTGATCAGCAGCGCGTCGCCGACGACGAAACATTCCATCGCCAGCACGCCGACATAATCAAGCGCGGCGGCCAGTTTTTCAGCCATGTTTTTGGCCGTGTCTTGCAGTGCGGCGGGTAATTGCGCGGGGAGGGTGGAACTGTGCAAAATATGATTGCGATGGACGTTTTCAATCACGTCATAACAGGCGGTGGCACCGTCTTGCCCACGCGCCACCAAGATTGATATTTCGCGCTCAAACGGCACCAAAGCCTCCAAAATGGCCGCTTGCCCGTCCAATTCGGCCAGCACGGCGGCCAGCTCGCTGTCGCCATCAAGCCGCCATTGACCTTTGCCGTCATAGCCGAAGCGGCGGGTTTTCAAAATGCCGGTGCCGTTACATTGCACCAGCGCCGCTTCAAGACTGGCCAAATCTGTAATATCGAAGAAATCGGCAACGCCGAAGCCTTGCATGCGCATAAAAGATTTTTCTTCAAAGCGGTCTTGCGCGATTTTTAACGCTTTGGCCGATGGAAACACGTTTTTGGTCGCGGCAATATGTGCCACCGTGGCGACGGGAATATTTTCAAACTCATAAGTGACGACATCAACCGCGGCGGCAAAGGCCGATAAGGCGGCCTCATCATCATAAGCGGCGGCGGTGAACGCGCTTGATACCTGTGCGGCGGGGCAGTCGGCTTCGGGGCAATAAATATGGGTTTTCAGGCCCAATTCTGCCGCAGCCAAGGCCAGCATGCGGCCCAATTGGCCGCCGCCGACAATGCCAATGGTTTTGATGGCGTTATCTTTAGGCCGATTATCCGTCGTCACTGGGGAACTCTTGCACATCTGCCGTGCGCGCGGCGCGCCAGGCGTCCAGCCTTTCAGCCAGTTCGGCATCTTCATTGGCGACAATGGCAGCGGCCAAGAGCGCCGCATTTTTGGCACCGGCCTCGCCAATCGCCAAAGTACCGACCGGCACACCGGCAGGCATTTGCACAATGGACAAAAGCGAGTCCTGGCCTGACAGCGTTTTTGACTGTATGGGCACGCCGAGCACGGGAATCGGCGTTAAAGCGGCGGTCATGCCTGGCAAATGCGCCGCCCCACCGGCGCCCGCAATAATCACTTTCAGGCCGTTTTCTTTGGCGGCACGGGCATAATCATACATGCGGTCTGGCGTGCGGTGCGCCGAAACGATTTTGCATTCATGGGCAACGGCCAATTCGTCAAGAATATCCGCCGCGAGTTTCATGGTCGGCCAGTCGCTCTGGCTACCCATAATTATGCCGATTTTCGCGTCGCTCATTATCGCCTCCGCCGCGTGAATGGCCTGTCCGAAAACAGGAAAGCGCGGGTATAGCCTGAATTATACATCTATTTCAAGCCGTTTTGGCGCTTTTTCGCATTTATTCATGGACACGGGCCAAGCAAACTGTCACGCTGAAAAGGCAAAAAAGGGAGGTGGCTATGACCATCAATGCACGCCTCACAAGTTTGCAGCGCCAGCATAGTGAGCTGGAGGATGAGATTCGCGCCCGACAGGCCGATTTGTCTGAAGACACGCTCGATATATGGACGCTCAAGCGCAAGAAGCTTGCTCTCAAGGAGCAGATTGAGGCCTTGCGCGAGCAGGCATAGCCCGCGCTGCAACTATGATTTAAAAACGTCTTCCGGACGCAGTGGTTCGTCTGTGCTTTCGTCAGCCGTGTCAGATGACGGGCTGTCAGCAAATACTTGGCTATCATCAATCGGCTGCGGCGTTTCCGCCGGTGTATCCATTGGAGTTACTTCCGGGGTTTCGGATGTGAGTGCCGTGGTTTCGGTTGCATCTTTCAACACTTCGCCATTTTTCGCCGCTTCGCGCGCCAGACGTTTTTGACGCCGTTCTTCGCGTTTGGCCGCTTTGGCGACATATTCATCAAGCTCAATCTGACTGCACATGCCCAAAGTCACCGGATCAAGCGGCGTTATATTGGCCATGTTCCAATGCGAGCGGTCGCGAATGCTTTGAATGGTCGGCTTGGTTGTGCCGACAAGGCGGCCGATTTCCGCATCGTTCAATTCAGGGTGATTGCGTACCAGCCAAGCAATGGCATCGGGGCGTTCTTGTCGTTTGGAGAGCGGCGTATAGCGTGATCCTTTGCGTGGCTTGGGAGCCGGAATATCGCGCTTGGCGTCGGCCAATTGCAATTCAGCCGTGGCATCATTTTGGCAGCGTTCAATCTCATCGCGCGTCAGCTGGCCATTGCTGATCGGGTCCATGCCCTTAATGCCGGTGGCAATATCACCATTGGCAATGCCTTTGACTTCCAGCGGGTGCAAGCCGCAAAACAGGGCAATCTGATCGAATGTCAGGGCGGTATTGTCTACCAGCCATACGGCGGTGGCTTTGGGCATAAGCGGTGCTGTCATGTCAGTCTCCAAACGGTCAAACGCTGCATAGGTTTCATGACGCATGAGCCATGCATCAAATAAACAACGATTTCAGTGAATATGGGGCTTATATAGCGCAAGCCCACAAAAGCTGCAAAGAAATTGTGCGCCTAGTTGCTGCAATCAAGAATGATTTTACCGATATGATGGCTGCTTTCCATATGTTCATGGGCTTTGCCCGCTTCGGCCAATGGATAAACGCTATCGACAATCGGCTTCACCGCCGCGCCAATATGCGGCCAAAAGGCTTTATTGACGGCCTCGGTAAGGCGGGTTTTCTCAGCCAAAGGGCGGGCCCGCAAGGTTGAGCCGGTTAAAGTCAGCCGTTTCAACATGACTGGCAGAAAATTCACTTCTGCCGAAAAGCCCTGCATATAGGCAATATTGACGATGCGCCCGCCCATCGCTGCGGCTTCCATATTGCGCGCAATATAATCGCCGCCGACCATATCGAGAATGACATTAACCCCCGCGCCATTGGTAAAATCGCGACATGCGTCAACAAAATCTTGGCTTTGGTAATTCACCGTCAAATCGGCACCGAAATCACGGCACGCTGCGCATTTATCGTCAGAACCGGCGGTGATGATGACTTTGGCTCCGAAATGTTTGGCCATTTGAATGGCCGTTGTGCCAATGCCGCTTGAGCCGCCATGCACCAAAAGCGTCTCGCCTTTTTGTAACGCGCCGCCTTCAAAAACATTGGCAAAAACGGTGAAAATCGTCTCTGGCAGGGCGGCTGCATCGGTGAAGCTCATATTATCGGGCACGGCCAATGCGTGGTCTTGATGGACACAGGCATATTCAGCGTAAGCGCCACCGGCGACCAGCGCTGCCACGCGATCACCGATTTGCCATTTATCGGCATTATCGCCGCGCGCGACCACAGTGCCGGCAAACTCCAAGCCCATAATATCGGGCGCGCCGGGCGGCGGCGGATAAAGCCCGATGCGCTGCATACAATCGCCGCGATTGACCCCGGCCGCGCCAAGCCGCACCAAAATCTCGCCCGCTTGCGGTTTTGGCAAGTCACGTGCGGCGAGATACAGGCTTTCGGGCGCGCCGCCCTCGCCAATGGCGATGGCGTTCATGGTTTGAGGCAGATTTTCGGACATTTGCGTTTCTTTCCATTACAATTAATGGGACTGAGATTAAGCATGGTGAGGCAGCTATGGAAGAGGAAATAAGCGCTCCAAAGGGCAGTGTGTTGGAACAATTGACCCAACAGGATTTAAGCTTGCAAGGGGTTGAAGAATTGACCGCGCGTATTGGCTTGCTGAAAGAAGAGATAGGTCGCGCCGAGGCAATGCTCGAAAGCAAAAAGGGCTCCCGCAATGATGCAGAAGCCCTTTTCAAATAGGTTTTCAGCGCATCTAACCGATAAAGCTGTCGAATTTCTTATTGAAGCGCGAGACGCGGCCACCGCGGTCAACCAAGGTTTGCGACCCTTTGGTCCAAGCCGGATGGGTTGTCGGGTCAATATCCAGCGTTAAGGTGGTGCCCTCTTCTCCATAGGTCGAGCGGGTCTGATAGGTGGTGCCATCGGTCATGGCCACCGTAACCATGTGATAATCGGGATGAATATCCTTTTTCATCGCCTTTTCCTTCTCAATTCGCGTTGAGCGCTTATATAACCAGAAGAAGGGCTGTGTGCAAGTCGATATTAAGGGGTCAATATGGCCTCTGGTGAAGCACTGAACTGCTTGCTATAAGCAGCACAATTCAATGAGAAAGGGGCGTGCACCGTGTCACGCAATGACGCCGCCGAATCGGTTGCCCAAATGGAAGAAGATGCCAAACGCCGGCCGCGCGCGCGCAGCTTGCAGCCCTTGCGTGCGCTCATTCCTTTTATCGGCCGATATCCGGGCCGTGTGATGGCTGCATTTCTTGCCCTGCTGGCAGCCACCGCTGCCACATTGGCCATGCCGATTGCCGTTCGCTTTATGATTGATAACGGTTTCTCGACTGAAGATGCCAATTCAATCGATCGTTATTTCCTTGCCATGCTGGTGGTCGCCATTGTTTTGGGCTTGGCCAGCGCCATGCGCTTTTATTTTGTCTCATGGATTGGCGAAAGGGTGACCGCCGATTTGCGCGCTGCCGTTTACAATCACATCACCACATTATCACCGGCTTTTTTTGAGGTGACGCGCACGGGTGAAGTATTGTCGCGCCTGACCGCTGATGTCACGCTTATCAAGACCGTGGTCGGCTCATCGGCCTCCATTGCTTTGCGCAATTCATTCATGTTTGTCGGTTCGGCCATTATGTTGGTTTACACCAGTGCCTCTTTGGCCGGTTTGGCGGCCCTTACTCTGCCTGCGGTGATTGTGCCGGTGATTGTTTTTGGCCGCATGGTGCGCCGTTTGGCGCGGGCCAGCCAAGACCGCATTGCCGATACGGCGAGCCATGCCACGGAGACCATCAGTGCGATGCAAACAGTGCAAAGTTTTACGCATGAAAATGAAGACCGCCGCATTTTCTCAAACGCTGTTGAAGGGTCGTTTGATATCGCCAAATTGCGTATTTTGGCGCGCGCCGGCATGACGGCGATTGCCATTGTTCTGATTTTTGCAGGGGTGACCGGCATTTTATGGCTTGGGGCGCAATATGTGCTCGACGGCACAATGAGCGGCGGCACGCTGGGACAATTTATTCTTTATGCGGTTTTATGCGCCACTTCTATCGGTGCCTTGTCGGAAGTGTGGGGCGAGGTCCAATTGGCAGCCGGTGCGACCGAGCGTCTGGTCGAGATTTTGCAGGTCGAACCGGTCATTCTGCCACCGGCTAATCCGAAATCCTTACCGCAGCCGCCGCAAGGGTATATCGCCTTTGACAATGTCACTTTTCAATATCCGACGCGACCGGAAATTTCCGCATTGAGCGGCTTTTCACTGGCCGTGACACCCGGCGAAACAGTGGCTTTGGTCGGTGCTTCGGGCGCCGGTAAATCCACCGTGTTTCAATTATTGTCGCGTTTTTATGACCCGCAAGACGGGCGCATCAGCATTGATGGGGTTGCCTTGCCGGACATGACGCCACAAACCGTGCGCGGGGCATTGGCCATTGTGCCGCAAGAGACAGTGGTATTTGCCAAAACAGTGATGGAAAATATTCGCTTTGGACGCCCGGAGGCGTCCGAGGCAGAAGTCATTATCGCTGCTAAAGCGGCGCAAGCCGATGAGTTTATCGCGCGTTTGCCGCAAGGCTATGCGACTGAATTGGGTGAGCGGGGCGTCACGTTGTCAGGCGGACAGCGCCAGCGCATTGCCATTGCGCGTGCCATTTTGCGCGATGCACCGGTTTTGCTGCTCGATGAAGCAACCAGCGCGCTTGATGCGGAAAGCGAGACTTTGGTGCAAAAAGCGCTCGGCAATCTGATGGAAGGGCGCACGACTTTGGTCATTGCGCACAGGCTGGCAACAATTTTGAAAGCCGACCGCATTATTGTCATGGAAGGCGGCAAAGTTACCGCACAGGGCAAACACCATGAATTGCTGGCGCAAGACGGGCTTTATGCGCGTTTGGCCGATTTGCAATTCGGCAAAGAAGCGGCTGAGTAATGAATTATGCCACATAAAATACGCGTCAAAATAATTTCCAAAAACTCTATTCCGGATTTTCAGCTTTTTGATTTGCCGCAAATTTATGAAAATCAAATTACTTGGATAACCGACATTGATGAGCGCAACTATGATTGGCTGGTGGTTTATGATGACCTGCCGCCAAGCGGCAATGAGCGCCTAACACAGAATCTCGAAAATTTGGCATGCCCTTCGGCCAATACGGTTTTGCTGACTTATGAGCCATCATCGATAAAATTTTATGGCGCAGATTATGTTGAGCAATACGGCATGCTTCTGACCAGCCAAGATGTCCGCTCCCTGCCTCATGCCAATCGGCTTGATTGTCCACCCATAGGAATTTGGTATTACGGTGGGCTTGAGCAGGCTGCCAAACATGCCAAGCCGCCGGAGAAAACAGAATTAATATCCATGTTCTATTCCGCAAAAGCGCAAAAACATTCTCTTCACCAGCGCCGCGCGGTTTTTCTTTCCGAATTGATTGATGATCTTTCCGACCAAATTTCCGTGTTCGGTAAGGGGTATAATTACGTTGAACATAAGGCCGAAGGCATTGATGCGTTCCGCTATCACATTGCCGTAGAAAACCATATTGGCGACCATCATTGGACTGAGAAACTGTCTGATGCTTTTCTCGGCTATTCGCTTCCTTTCTATTCCGGCTGCTCCAATGCAGAGGATTATTTCCCGAAGGAAAGTTTTATCCCCATCGATATTAGAGACACGCAAGCCAGCTTGAAAATCATAAAAAAGGCAATTGCCGATGGCGCGTATGAAAAAAGATTGCCTGCCATTATCGAAGCGCGGCGACGGGTTATTGAAGACTATAATCTGGGCAATATGCTGGGGCGCAGAATTTTGGAATCTGAGCCCTCGCAAAACCGGAAAGGTGGAGAAATTTTGAGCAGGCATAAGATGCAGCGGCGCGATATCCCTACTTTTTTAAGATATGCGTGGGGAAAGTTCTCGGCCCGACGCTATAATAAGAAATATTGGAACATGTTTTTGAAAACATGATCCGGAGGTCGGCGAGCATTTGATGCGCGGTCAAATATTTTTCAAAAGTGCCGCGTGAATGGCTTCATTGCCGGCTACCATGTTGCCGTTTTCAAGCATTTTCTGGCGGTCAGTTTCATCAGAAACCAAGCCTCCGGCCTCACGCACCAGCACAATGCCGGCGGCATAGTCCCAAGCTTCCAAACCAAATTCCACATAGCCGTCAAAGCGACCGGCGGCGACATAGGCAAGGTCAAGCGCGGCCGAGCCGAAATTGCGCAAGCCCGCCACTTGCGGCAAGAGTTTTTCAATCTCGGGCGCCGGTGTTTTGAACCCGTCAGGTGATTTATAAGCAAAGCGGGTTGAGATAACGGCATCGGATAATTTATTGCGGCCCGATACGCGTAAACGCCCGCCCGGCCCGTAAGCGCCTTGCCCGCGCTCGGCAAAAAACAATTCATCGGTAATCGGATTATAGACAATGCCCGCCACCAAAGTGCCTTCGCGCTCCAAAGCGACGGAAATCGCGAAATGCGGAATGCCGTGCAAAAAATTTGTCGTGCCGTCCAACGGGTCGATAATCCAGCGATGGGTCGCATCGGCGCCTTCCACCACGCCGCGTTCTTCCATCAAAAAACCATAACCGGGACGCGCTTCTGAGAGCTCTTCGAAAAGAATTTTCTCGGCTTTCAAATCGGCTTGTGAGACGAAATCACCGGGTCCTTTTTTTGAAACTTGCAGGTTTTCCACTTCGCCGAAATCGCGGCGCAGGGCGCGTCCCGCTTTTTCAACGGCGGCGCGCATCACATTCATGGCAGGCGATTGTGCCATTTAATCGGCTCGCTTCAGATAGGTGACTTCATTCGTGTCGACGATGATTTTGTCGCCGATTTCAATAAAGGGCGGCACCATAACCCGCACGCCATTATCGCAAATCGCCGGTTTGTTGGATGATGCAGCTGTTTGGCCTTTGACAACGGCTTCGGTTTCGCTGACTTCTAAAGTGACTTGGTCCGGCAGGCGAATACCGATGGGCTTGCCTTCATGGCTTTCCACCACGACATTCATGCCATCTTGCAAAAAGGCGGCGCGGTCGCCGACAAATTCGGCTTGCAGCTCAATCTGCTCATAGCTTTCCGTATCCATGAAAACCAGCATATCGTCGCTCTCATAGAGAAATTGATAATCGGTCTGCTCGAGGCGCACGCGCTCCACCTTATCGGCTGAGCGAAAGCGTTCATTGAGCTTGGAGCCGTTAATCAGATTTTTCAGTTCAATCTGCGCAAATGCGCCGCCCTTGCCGGGCTTCACATGCTGCAGTTTCACCGCCACCCATAATTCGCCATTATGCTGAATGACATTGCCGGGTCGAATTTCATTGCCGTTGATTTTCATGGGGCTTCACCTTCACGCCTTTAAGTTGAGGTCTGATAGCATAGCGGCGAAGCGCGGCAAATGCTTATTTCTCATGCGTTGCGTCAAAGATTTCATTAAAGGCGCGCACGGCCTGCGCGGCGCCGTCGCCATGCTGCCAAACACCGCCTGAGGCAGCAATAAAATCGGCACCGGCGGCAACCAATGGTGCGGCATTATCGGGCGTGATGCCGCCAATGGCGACACAGGGCAGTTCGACAAATTCTTGCCAAAAGCTCAAAATATCAGGGGAGGCTTGGGTTTTGGCTTGTTTGGTTTGCGTCTCATAAAACGCGCCAAAGGCGACATAATCGGCGCCTGCTTCACCTGCTTCCATCGCCAAATGCTTGCTGTCGTGACAGGTTACACCAATGATTTTATCGTCGCCCATTATGGCGCGCGCCGCTTCATATGCCATGTCATCTTGCCCGATATGCGCCCCATCGCAGTCATATTTGGCGGCCAATTCGGGGTTATCGTTCAAAATAAACGCCACATCATGGCGGTGCGCGACCGGCATGAGTTGCGCAATCACTTCGGCAATAAGCGCTTCATCAGCCGCGTGATTGTCAGTATTTTTCAAACGCAATTGCAGGCAAGCGACATCACCCGCGGCCAGCGCTTCATCAAGCAGCGGAACAAATTCGGTCACATGTAATTGTGGCGGGGTGATAAGGTAGAGCCGCGTGCGGGCGCGGCCTTGCGGTTTTTTTGCGGCCATTATTTGCCGTTACCCATGCCCGATGCTTGCCCCAAATGGCGCAGCTTATGGTCGGCCAGCACACAAGCCATCATCGCCTCACCGACCGGTACGGCGCGAATGCCGACACATGGGTCATGGCGGCCTTTGGTGACAATATCGGTTTCATTGCCATCAACATCGACGGTTTGGCGCGGTGTCAAAATCGACGAAGTCGGTTTGACTGCAAGGCGCACAACGACATCTTGGCCGGTCGAAATGCCGCCCAATACGCCACCGGCATGATTGCTGCTAAAGCCTTTTTTGGTCATTTCATCGGCATTTTCTTCGCCCGACAAAGAGGCGGCGGCAAAGCCATTGCCGATCTCAACACCTTTAACCGCGTTAATGCTCATCATGGCAGCGGCCAAATCCGTATCCAGCTTGCCATAGACAGGCGCGCCCCAACCGACGGGCACGCCCGAGGCAACCACTTCAATCACCGCGCCGCAGCTTGATCCGGCTTTGCGCACGCCGTCGAGATAATCTTCCCATTGTTTGGCGGCTTGCGCGTCAGGACACCAAAACGGATTGTTTTCAACTTCGTCCCAATTCCAATTTTTGCGATTGATTTCATGCGGGCCCATTTGCACCAGCGCGCCGCGAATGGTGACGCCATCCAGCACCTTGCGTGCGACAGCTGAAGCGGCGACGCGCGCCGCCGTTTCGCGGGCCGAGGAGCGCCCGCCGCCGCGATAATCGCGAATGCCGTATTTTTCCATATAGGTAAAATCGGCATGGCCGGGGCGGTATTTGTCTTTGATCTCGCCATAATCTTTCGAGCGCTGGTCGGTATTTTCAATCAGCAATGAAATCGGCGTGCCGGTAGTCACCTGCGCGCCGGTATCCGGGTCTTCAAACACGCCGGAGAGAATTTTCACGGCATCGGCTTCGCGCCTTTGCGTGGTGAATTTATTTTGCCCGGGCTTTCTTTTATCGAGCCAATGCTGAATATCGGCCTCGGTCAAAGGCAGGCGTGCAGGGGCGCCGTCAACCACGCAGCCTAAAGCGGCCCCGTGGCTTTCGCCCCAAGTGGTCACGCGAAACAAATGACCGAAACTATTATGCGACATCAGCCATCCTCGCTTTGCGCCGCTTTCAAATCGTCAAAAGCGGCCATGCCGATGGTGTTATAGCCGACATCGACATAGTGAATTTCACCCGACACCCCGGCTGACATATCGGACAGCAAATAAACCGCCGATTGGCCGACCTGTTCTTTGGTGACATTGCGGCGCATCGGCGCATTGGCTTCGTTCCATTTCAGCATTTCGCGGAAATCGCCAATACCGGCGGCCGCCAAAGTGCGAATGGGCCCGGCTGAAATGGAATTGACGCGAATGCCCTTGGGCCCCAAATCGCTGGCCAAATAGCGCACGGAAGCCTCCAGCGCCGCTTTGGCAACGCCCATGACATTGTAATGCGGAATGACTTTGGCGGCGCCGTAATAAGAAAGCGTAATCATCGAGCCGCCTTCTTCCATCAGCTTTTCCGCCCGTTGTGCCACTGCGGTGAAGCTGTAGCAGCTAATGTTCAGCGCTTTGTCAAAGGCTGCAGCCGAGGTGTCGACATAACGCCCCATCAGTTCTTCTTTACCGGCAAAGGCAATGGCGTGGACGACGAAGTCCAGCTTGCCCCATTTGGCTTCGAGTTTTTCAAACAAAGCGTCCATGCTGGCTTCATCGGTGACGTCACACGGTTCAACAAAATCCGAACCGACGCTTTCAGCCAATGGGGCCACGCGCTTCAGCAGCATTTCGCCCTGATAGGTGAAAGCAAGTTCCGCACCGGCATCGGCGCAAGCTTGCGCAATGCCCCAAGCGATGGAGTTTTTATTGGCGACCCCCATTATCAGGCCGCGTTTTCCCTGCATAATCTTTTGGCTCATAATGCCCTCAATTCAATCGCTGTTTCAGCTTCACCTATATAAACTGCGCCGCGCAAAAAGCCTAGCGGCTATGGAATTCAAAGTTTTGCGTCTTGATGGCGAGCAATTGCCGGGCGGGCGGATAGCCTTGTGCGGCGGCTTTTTCCAGCCAATACATGGCTTTTTCACTGTCGCGCGCAATCAATGCGCCGGAAAAATACATTTGCGCCAAATTGGTCTGCGATGGGGCATGGCCAAGCTTGGCGGCTTTTTCGTAATAGCAGCGCGCTTTTTTGCCGTTTTTGGCCACACCTTGCCCGAGCCGATAGAGATGACCGAGATTGCGCAGCGCGGCGAGGTCGTAATTATCGGCCAAAGGCTGCCAAAGCATACGCGCGGCCTCATAATCGCCTGCTTCATAGGCTTTGACGCCGCGCTCAAAGTCGTTTTTGAAACGCGCCGTATCGGGCGGGGCGGCGCAAGCGGCCAAAAGCAGCATGGCAACAGTCAATAATTTGCAAGCGGGGCGCATGCCCTTATATATAGCGGAAAGGGCCGATAAAGGAACTTAAGGAAAATTGATGAGCTTATTTGTCGATATACCGAGCGACCCGATTGCCGCTTTTGACGATTGGTTGCAAGAGGCCGCCAAAAGCGAGCCGAACGACCCCAATGCGATGGCGCTGGCTACGGTCGGCGCGGATGGCATGCCCAATGCGCGCATGGTGCTGTTGAAAGGTCATGATGCGCGCGGTTTTGTTTTTTACACCAATCTCGAAAGCCAAAAGGGCAATGAGTTGGAGCAAAAGGCCAAAGCGGCTTTGGTTTTCCATTGGAAGAGCCTGCATCGCCAAGTGCGCATTCAAGGGCCGGTTTCACCGGTCGCGGATGAAGAAGCCGACGCTTATTATCAGTCGCGCGGCCGCGAGAGCCGCATCGGGGCTTGGGCTTCGCAGCAATCGCGTCCGCTGGCCGACCGCGCCGCATTGGAAGCGGCCTATGAAGAAATGGACGGTAAATATCCGGGCGAGGATATTCCGCGCCCGCCGCATTGGTCGGGGCGGCGCATCACGCCTTTACGCATTGAGTTTTGGCAAGATGGTGACCACCGCCTGCACGACCGGTTGGTTTTTAAGCGCGCCACAGCCGAGGCCGATTGGCAGGTCGAGCGTCTATATCCGTAAGCCCTGAAATGCGCTAGGTTAAGGCTATGAGCGAACATCATCACGACCATATCGGCTTGCAGCCTGGCAAGCGCGTGCAAGGCACGGCGCTGTTGGCCATTCTTGTGGCCTCGCTGATGATTGTCATGAAAGGCTTTGCTTGGCTGTTGACCGGCTCGGTCGCCTTGCTCGGCTCATTTCTCGACTCGATTATGGATTTGTCGCTCTCGGTGATGAATTTCTTTGCCATTCGCCATGCGCAAACACCGGCGGATGAAGAACATCGCTTCGGCCACGGTAAGGCGGAAGCTTTGGCCGCTTTGGTGCAGGGTGCGGCGCTGTCTTTGGCGGCATTGTTTTTGGTTGTCGAGGCGGTGCGCGCCATGCTCACGCCCAGCGTGCTGCAAGAAAGCACGATAGGGATTATCGTCATCGCCGTGTCAATTGTATTGACGGGCGGTTTGGTGATGGTGCAGCGCCGTGTCGCCAAAGCAACCAATTCAGTCGCCATTCATGCCGATAGCGCGCATTATGCCGGTGACCTTTACATGAATATGGGCGTGATTGCCGCTTTGGTGCTGTCCGGCCCGATGGGTTTTGTCTACGCCGATCCGGTTTTGGGTCTTGTCGTGGCGGCTATTTTGGCCAAAAGCGCATGGGGTATTTTTTCCGCCGCTGCCGACCAGCTGATGGACCGCGAATTGGACGATGATATACGCGAAGAGATAAAGCAGATTATTCTCTCGCATCCGCAGGTTTTGGGATTGCATGATTTGCGCACGCGCCGCGCCGGTCTGTCCAGCTTTGTGCAATGCCATATTGAATTGGACGGGGCGATGACGCTCAACAATGCGCATCAAATATCAGATGCGGTAGAGGCCTCCGTCATGGCGAAATTTCCCGGCGTTGAAGTGCTGATACACCAAGACCCGGAAGGGCATGAAGAATTGACCCCGCTCGAGCAGAGCTAAAGGCGCGCTTAATAGCCTTTCGGTTGAAGCCATTGATAACCGATATTTTCCAGCATTTTGGCGACGGCAAGCGAGGTTTTATCCTCATAGGCCGGGCCGATAATTTGCATGCCGAAGGGCAAGCCATCATGCAGGCCAAGCGGCACAACGGTTGAAGGCAGTCCGCATAGGGTGGCGATACCGGCCCAAAAGAAATTGTCGAAATAAGGCCGCGCCGCGCCGTTCACCGTAATGGTGCGGGCATGGAAATCGGGATTATGGTCGTGCTTCATGGCGGTGCTGGGCGTGACCGGGCACAACAACACATCGACTTTTTCAAACAATGCGCGCCACGCCAAATCATATTTGGCTTTGCGAATATTGAGGCGCAGCCATTCGCCGTGGCTCAGCGTGATGCCGCGCGCTTGGGTGACGCGCGTGGAGCTATCATCGGCATCGGCTGCATCAACAATGTCTTGCATGGCGGCAAAAACCGGCGGCGGCATGTCGGAGCCGACAATGGCACTCAGCCGCTTCATATAGGTTTCAAAATGCTGTGCCTTGTCGAAATCAGGGCTGATGGTGTGCAAGCTGGCGCCTTGTTTTTCCAGAGCCTTACCGGCGTCTTCAATGGCACTGCTGAAGGCGTTTTCGACCTCGCAAGCGGCATCGCCGGGCCATAAGCCGACGCGCAAGCCCTGCGGCGTGGCGTGGCGCGGCCCTTGCAGTTGAATTTGCATGGCTTGGCGCATCGGGCCGTCAAGCCCGACCGTGACGTCGAGCGCCAGTTCAATATCGCCTGCCGTATGCCCCAATGGGCCGGCAACGGTCAATTCGCTGGGCTCCCAAGGCATGCCATGCGGCGGCGGCACATGACCGCGCATCGGCACAATGGCGAAACTTGGCTTATGGCTGAACAGGCCGCTGAAATGCGCCGGTGCGCGCACCGAGCCGCCAATATCGCTGCCATATTCAAGCGGTGTCATGGCAGCCGCCAGTGCTGCCGACGAGCCGCCTGACGAGCCGCCCGGCGTATGGTCGAGATTGTGCGGATTATTGGTCGTGCCGTGCACCGCATTATAGGTCTGAATATCGCCACCGGCCATTGGCGAGTTGGTTTTGCCGATAATAATGGCACCGGCGGCTTTCAGCCGCGTCGTGACCACCGCGTCAGATGTGGAAATATGGCCTTTATAGTCGGGAAAACCGGCATCGCATGTCAGCCCTTCAACTTCGAACAAGTCCTTTATCGTCATCGGCACGCCGTGCAGCGGGCCTTTGACATTGCCTTTGGCGATTGCGTCATCTGCCGTTTCGGCTTCTTTAAGAGCTGCGTCAAAGCGCGTGGCAATAACCGCGTTAATCGCCGGATTGTGTTTTTCAATACGGTCTATGAAATGCTGTGTCGCCTCTTTCGAATAAACACTGCCTGCGGCTATTTTTTCGGCCAGTTCACGCGCCGATAATTTATGCAGTGTCATTTCATCCCTCCCTATGGACAAGACGCCATGCATTGGGCAAATTAGCGCCAGTCAAAAACGTTCCGTCAAGGACGATAGGGAGGAAAACATGTTCGGTCAAATGCAAGACGTGCCGCTATTGATGAACCGCATTTTGGATCATGCAATGGTCAATCACAGTGAGCGTGAAATCGTATCGCGCCTGGTCGAAGGCAATATTCACCGCGAAACCTATGCCGAGTTGCATTTACGCGCCCGTAAGTTGAGCCAAGCGCTCAAAAGCCTCGGCATGGGCGAGCAAGATGTGATTGCCACTTTAGCTTGGAACACGCACCGCCATATTGAAGCTTGGTATGGCATTACCGGCATTGGTGGCGTCTATCACACGCTCAATCCGCGCCTGTTTGCCGAGCAATTGGTCTATATCATCAACCATGCCGAAGATAAGCTTATCTTTACCGATTTGACCTTTGTGCCAGTGCTTGAAGGCATTGCCGATCAAATTCCCAATGTCAAAGGCATCATCATCATGACCGATGCGGCGCATATGCCGGATACCGGCCTTAAAAATGTGCATTGCTATGAAGATTTAATCGACGGACAGAATGGCGATTTCAATTGGGTCGAGGTCGATGAGCGCGCACCCTGCGGCATTTGTTATACGTCCGGCACAACAGGCAATCCGAAGGGCGTTTGCTATACGCACCGCTCCAATGTGCTGCACACTCTGGTCGGCAATGCGAGCGATGTCATGGGACTGAAAAGCACCGACAGCATTATGCCCGTCGTGCCGATGTTCCATGCCAATGCGTGGGGGTTGGCATTGAGCGCGCCTGCGGCCGGTTCGAAAATCGTCAATCCCGGCCCGAATATGGATGGCGAGAGCATTTACCAGCTTTTGACCGATGAAGAAGTGACCTTTACCGCCGCCGTGCCGACCGTTTGGCTGATGTTGTTGCAGCATTTGGAAGCCAATAATTTGAAACTGCCCATGCTCAATGATGTGACAATTGGCGGCTCTGCCGTGCCGCGCGTCATGCTTGAAAAATTTGAGCGCGATTATGGTGTTTCGGTGAAACATGCGTGGGGTATGACCGAACTCTCGCCGCTCGGCACCATTGCCAGCTTTAAGGCGGGTATGGAAAATATGAGCTTCGACCAGCAAATGGACATTAAGGTCAAGCAAGGCCGCGCGCCGTTTGGGGTGGAAATGAAAATCACCGATGATGAAGGCAATGAATTGCCGCGCGACGGCAAAGCCTTTGGTCATTTGATGGTGCGTGGGCCGTTTATTGTCGGTGAATATATTAAAGGGGATGGCGGTCAAATTCTTGATGAAGACGGGTTTTTCGACACCGGCGATGTCGCGACGATTGATGAGTTGGGCTTTATGCAAATCACCGATCGCTCAAAAGACGTTATCAAATCGGGCGGTGAATGGATTTCATCGATTGAAATTGAAAATGTTGCTGTCGGTTGCGAGGGCGTGACAGAGGCGGCTGTTATCGGCCTGCCGCACCCGAAATGGGATGAGCGTCCGCTGCTGATTATCGTTAAAGATGAAGGTGCTGAGGTGAGCAAAGAACAAGTGCTGGCCTATTTGGAAGGCAAAATTGCCAAATGGTGGATGCCCGATGATGTAACCTTCGTCGATGAAATTCCGCATACGGCGACCGGCAAAATCCAAAAGCTGACATTGCGCGAACAATTTGCCGGCTATGAATTGCCGGAAGCCAAAGGAGCCGCTGAATAATGTTTGGAATTACCGCTTTCGGGGTTGCGACCACCGGCTATTTCATGTCGCTGGGCAGCATCGGACTGTTTGTGCTGTCGGCCATTGCGCTGCGCCTTGCCCTTACGGATTACAAATTGCCGGTGCTGATTATTCTCATCGCAGCGCTGCTTGCCCTTGTCGCTTTGCTGCTAAGCTTGGGAGCGCTTCTATTCGGTCAAATAAGCCAGCTTAATATGCCACGCACCCTTATTGCAGTGGTTTTGTCCGCCGCCATTTTCGTACCGGTGTTTCTGGCAGGCCGGGCGCTTGAGGGCATGCCGATGATAAATGATATTATGACGGACACAAACAACCCGCCGCAATTTGAGGTGGTGCCGACGCAGCGCAAAGCGTTCGATAACAGCCTCGAATTATCTGAAAAGCGGCTGGCTTTTCATCAAAAGCATTATGGCGATATGAAGCCGTTGATTGTCGATGGTGCGCCGGATGCGCATTTTGACAAAGCAGTGGCTCTGGTGCAGGCGCGTGGCTGGAAAATTGTCGCGCAAGATAAAACCAAGGGCGTTGTTGAAGCGACCGATAGGACGGTGCTGTTCGGCTTTAAAGATGATGTGGTCATTCGCCTTAGCGCAGAAGCCGGTAAAACGCGCATTGATATGCGTTCGGCCTCGCGGCAAGGGCGCTCGGATTTCCGCGTCAACGCAAAGCGTATTGAGGCTTTTCTGGCTGATTTGAGGAGCGCTATTGACGGCTAAGCTCGTGCTGCCGCCATTGCGGTTTATTGTGGTTCATCGTCGTTTGATTACGCATGGTCAGAAAATGGCTTGCTTGTGCGGCATTATCGCGCCAAGCTTTCTTTTTCTGGGGGGAACAATGGAAAAACTTATACGTATTCTGGCCATTATTATGGCATTGCCTTTGGCGCTAATCGCCGTGCGCTGGGTCGTCGACCCATCAGGCGCAGCGCAAAGTTTGGAAATGACATTGCTGGAAGGCGCGGCGCGCAATTCACAAATAGGCGATACCACGGCGGTATTTTTCGGCATGGGTTTCTTGTCGCTTTACGGCATTTTGAAAGAGAAACGCGACTTCCTTTATTCGGCGACATTTCTGATTGCCGTTGTCGCCGTGGCGCGCGTATTGGCCGGATTGGTGCATGATGCGCCGACCATTTGGCTGTTTGTCGCCATTGAAGCCATCACCGTTGTCGTTTGGCTGGCCCACGCTAAAAATATGAAAAGCTGAATATTGGTCGGAGTGGCAGGATTTGAACCTGCGACCCCCTCGTCCCGAACGAGGTGCGCTACCAGGCTGCGCCACACTCCGATGAAGTGACGTTTATATAGCCAAGCCCCGTCAGGCTGGCAATGGAAAACCGAATAATGCGGGAGGAAAGTGATGTCTGAGACAGGTTTTGCGACAATACAAAAACGCCCTTTTGCCGCCTCGGTAGCGGCTCTCTTGGCGCTGCTGCTCGGCTATTTATTATTGTGGCCGGTGCCGTTTGATCCGGTGACCGGCCCACCGCGCGCGGCCAATCCGGCAGGCACGGGCATATTCGTCAAAAACAATAAGCTGGCGGCGGCCGACATGTTGGCAACCGGCACCGGCCCTGAGGCAGTGGCCTTTGACGCGCAAGGTCGGCTTTATAGCGGCCTCACCAATGGCGATATTATTCGCTTCGCCGCCAATGGCGACAAACAGGTTTTGGCCAATACGGGCGGGCGTCCGCTGGGTCTGAAATTTGACGCGGCAGGCAATTTGGTGATTGCCGATGCCAAAAAAGGCCTGATTGCCATGGCCCCCAATGGCGAGATTGCCACGCTGGCGACGCATCATAATGGGGTGCGAATGAAATTTGTCGATGATTTGGCGATTGCCAAAGACGGCAAGATTTATTTCTCCGATGCCTCGGCGCTGTTTGAATATGGCCATGATATTTTGGAAGTCTTCGCCTTTCGCCCATCGGGTCGGCTGATGGTGTTTGACCCTGAAAGCAGTGCGCTCGACGTGCTGCTCGACAATCTTTATTTCGCCAATGGCGTGGCGCTGAGCGCGCAAGAAGACTTCGTGCTGGTCAATGAAACCTATGGCCACCGCGTTTTGCGCTATTGGCTGCGCGGCCCCAAGGCGGGCTCATCAGATGTGTTTGTCGATAATATGCCGGCCTATCTCGACAATATCACCGGCGCGCCCGATGGCGGTTTCTGGCTGGCCGGTGTCGCGCCGCGCACGGACGCGCTGGATGCGCTGGTCACGCACCCCTTTGCCCGCAAAGTGGTGTGGCGGCTGATGCAGTTGACCGGTGCCAATCCGGCGGAGATGCACAGCTATGCCATTAAGCTGTCGGCGCAAGGCACGCCGCTCACCTCTTTGGAAGATGATAGCGGCCATATTTATATGATGACCAGCGTCATTGAGCAGGACGGCAAGCTCTATTTGGGCAGCTTGATTAATGATGCTGTTGGCGTAATTGACGCACCGTAAAGGCAAATAGGGGCTAGACCGACGCGCCTGTTTTATATATTTTCGCGCTCAGTTGGGGTGTGGCCAAGTGGTAAGGCACCGGTTTTTGGTATCGGCATGCGCAGGTTCGAATCCTGCCACCCCAGCCACTTTCTACTTTTGTATCAGTCTTACGATAGAAATCCCGCGGCGCGCAAATCATCTTCGTTGAAGCGGTGACTGCCATGCGCGTAGTTTTTTGCATTCTGCACATAAAAGGCGGCATTCATCGCATTGGCGGCTCCGCTATCGCGCGTCTTTACCAGCTTGGCCGGGCTGCCGGCGATGATCGAATTATCGGGAAACTCACTGCCCTCAGTGACAATTGAATGACCGGCGACAATGCAATTATCGCCAATGGTCGCGCCATCCATAATCGTCGCATTAATGCCAATCAGGCACTTATCGCCAATGGTGCAGCCATGCAGCGTCGCATGATGGGTGATGGAACAATCATCTCCGACAAGGGTCGGGGTCGCACCGCCGACATGTATCATCACGAAATCTTGAATATTAGTGCGCGCCCCGATTTCAATATGGAACATTTCCGAGCGCATGACGACATACGGCCAGACCGAGCTCTCCGGTCCCAATGAAATATGGCCGAACAAAAGCGCGCTATCATGCACCCAGGCTGTTTTGTCGATTTTGATATTGTCGTGTTGTGATGCCATTTAACGCCCCAGCAAAGTTCTGACGGAAACCATAAGCCGCCCGATGACCGAAAGATAGACAAAAGCTGCGAACAATAACGCGGCGGGGGCAAAGGCGGCGGGGTAGAGCATGGTGAAGGTGAAAAAGGCAATGGTCTCCGTGCCCTCGGCCAAACCGGCGAGGTAATACATGCTTTTTTTACCTTGCGCCTCGCTGGTCAGCCAAAGCTTTTCGGCCTGAATGGCGAAGGCGAGAAACACCGTCATTGACATGGCAAAGCTCGACAACAAAATGGCGGCCGCAAAAGCATTTTTCGTATCGTAAAACAAAAACGCCAGCGGCAGCAGCGCCCAGAGCAGAAAGTCGGAGACAATATCAATATAAGCGCCCAATGCGCTCGGCGCGGTTTGGCGCGCCACCGCTCCGTCCAGCCCGTCGGCCAGCCGATTTAGCAAGAGGAAAATCAGCGCGGCGGCGAACATGCCCTGTGCCACTGCATAGCAACAGACTAACCCCAATAAAAAACCGCCAATCGTTATTTGATTGGCGGAAATTTTAGTGCCGATGGCCGCCGCCGCCGCATTGAGCGGCGGGTCGATGAGGCGGCGCATGGTGGAATCAAGCATTAGCTTGCGCGTTGCACCAGACTGTCAATGGCTTCGCGATAATCGCGTTCCATTTCAGCAACGACTTCCTCAATGGTCTGCACTTTTTGAATGCCGCCAATGCCCTGGCCTGAACCCCAAATATCCTTCCATGCTTTGGTTTTCATATTGCCCCCGGAACCGAAATTCATTTTCGACTTATCGGCATCGGGAAGATTGTCGGGGTCGAGCCCGGCTTTGGCAATGGAGGGCTTGAGATAATTGCCCTCAACGCCGGTAAACAGCGATGAATAGACAATATCGTCCGCCGCGCTTTCCACCAGCATGTCTTTATAGCCCTGATCGGCATTGGCCTCTTCCGTAGCGATAAAGCGTGAACCGATATAGGCAAGGTCTGCGCCCATAGCCAGCGCCGAGGCAACGCAAAAGCCGTCCCCCATCGCGCCGGACAATAAAATCGTGCCGTCAAACCATTGCTTGACCTCGCGCACCAGCGCGAAAGGTGACAAGGCACCGGCATGACCGCCGGCCCCAGCGCATACCAAAATCAAGCCGTC
>Ga0181568_10000581_pt1 | contig 32884 bp, 34 predicted proteins | sample 101ome_20_FD_133758 | JGI IMG/M metagenome (GOLD analysis project Ga0181568, IMG submission 133758) | Coastal salt marsh microbial communities from the Groves Creek Marsh, Skidaway Island, Georgia - 101404AT metaG (megahit assembly) | ecosystem: Environmental > Aquatic > Marine > Intertidal...
ATCAGAAGCTACCATCTCGGCGCACAACTCCTCAAGCGTATGCGTCGGCTCCCAGCCCAATACGCGCTTGGCTTTGGAGGCATCCCCCACCAGTAATTCGACTTCCGCTGGGCGGAAATACCGCGGATCCACGCTCACCAAAACATCGCCTGTTTTCGCGCAAATCCCTTGCTCGTCGACCCCTGTGCCTTTCCATTCAAGGGTGCGCCCGACTTCGGCAAACGCCATGTTCACGAAGTCGCGGATCGGTACTGTGCGCCCTGTTGCCAGCACGTAATCGTCCGGCGTGTCTTGCTGCAGCATGCGCCACATGCCCTCCACGTAATCTTTGGCATGCCCCCAGTCGCGCTTCGCGTCGAGGTTGCCGAGGTAGAGGCGATCGGCGAGACCATGGTGAATTTGGGCCACGCCCCGTGTGATTTTGCGGGTGACAAACGTTTCGCCGCGCAATGGGCTCTCGTGATTGAACAGAATGCCATTGGAGGCGTGCAAACCGTATGATTCGCGGTAATTCTTCACGATCCAAAAACCGTACAATTTCGCTACGCCATAGGGGCTACGCGGGTAAAACGGGGTGGTTTCACTTTGCGGAGTTTCCTGCACGAGACCATAGAGTTCTGACGTAGATGCTTGGTAAAATCGGCATTGCTTTTCGATGCCAAGAATGCGAATGGCTTCGAGGATGCGCAACGTGCCGATACCGTCTGCATTGGCTGTGTATTCCGGCGTGTCGAAACTGACCTTGACGTGGCTCATCGCCGCGAGGTTGTAAATCTCGTCAGGTTGCACTTCTTGGATGATTCGGATGAGATTCGTGCTGTCGGTGAGGTCACCGTAATGCAACTTCAGGCGCACGTTGGTCTCGTGTGGATCTTGATACAGGTGGTCGATGCGGTCGGTATTCAGCAGGGATGCCCGTCGCTTTACACCGTGCACCTCGTAACCTTTTTTCAATAACAACTCGGTCAAATAGGCGCCGTCTTGCCCCGTGATTCCCGTTACCAATGCCTTTTTCATCTTTTAATTGCTATTTCTATAAAGGTACGAATGGAGTCGAAGCTGTTCAAGTCAAATCGAATTCTTGATTCTCGACCAACCGTTTGTACGCCCCACCGGCGGCCAACAGCGAATCGTGGGTTCCGATTTCTTGAATTTTACCGTTCGCGAGTACGGCTATTTGATCGGCATTTTTGATGGTACTCAAGCGATGGGCGATGATGAGGCTGCTTCGGTTTTCCATCAGCGCATCCAACGCCACTTGCACTTCTTTCTCACTTGAGGCATCCAAGGCGCTGGTGGCTTCATCGAGGATCAAGATATCCGGATCGCGAAGAATGGCCCGGGCGATGGCAATGCGCTGTCGTTGCCCTCCTGACAATTGCACCCCGCGCTCGCCTACCACGGTTTCGAATCCATCTGGAAAACCCTCGATAAAATCGAGGGCGTTGGCTTTGCGTGCCGCATCTCGAATTTCCTCGTCAGACGCATCGGTCTTGCCGTATGCGATGTTGCTTCGGATGTCTCCACCGAATAAAATGACCTCTTGCGGCACAAATGCGATGCGCTTTCGCAGTGCCGTGAGGTGGAAGGCCTGGAGCGGCTTGTTATCGATGGATACGCTTCCAGAAGAGGGGTCATGAAAACGCAGCAACAACGATGCGATGGTAGATTTTCCAGCTCCTGACGGCCCTACCAATGCCACGCGTTTGCCCGGCTCAATACGCAAATTCACCCCTTCCAACACTTGCACATCCTCTCGGTTGGGGTAGTGAAAATGCACGTCTTTGAAAGAGACTTCTCCCGCCAACTTCAATGGTGCGAGGGACGCGTTGGCTGCGGTCACGACCGTTTCTTGTTCCTCGTCCATCAATTCCATCAAACTCTCGATGGCTCCGAGTCCTCGTTGGAGGGCGGAGAACTGTGCCGCGATGCCACCTATGCTGCCCGCGACCAAGCCGGTCATCAAGAGGAAGGTGAAGAAGTGTTCACTCGCGAGGCCTCCGGTCACCATGAGTTCAGCGCCTTTGAATATCACCAAGGTAATGGCACCAAAAATGAAGAGGATGATGAATGAAGCAAAGGCGCCCCGCCAGATGGCCCCGCGCATGGCCAGCTTGCGGATATCCTGGATGCTACCCAGGTACCGAACCAATTCCCAGGCTTCGTTCGCAAAGCTTTTGACACTGATGATGCCGGTGAGCGTTTCTTGGACGATGGTGTTGGAATCTGCGACTTGGTCCTGCGTGCGCTTGGATAATTTACGAATGAAACGACCGAATAAGATGGCCGCAATGATCATCACCGGCAGTGTGGCAAGCATGAGCAAAGTCAGCGTCACGGAGAAATAAAGCAACGCCAAGATGCCCCCCACGATGATGATGAGCTGGCGCAACAATTCCGCCAGGGTGGTGGTGAAGACATCTTGAATCGCGGTGATGTCGGCAGAAACTCGGCTGTTTAGGTCGCCGACGCGACGGGTATCAAAAAACCGCATGGGCATGCTCACGATTGCTTCGAACGCGTCCCTTCGCATCGCGAGCATCATGTCTTCCGTCATTTTAGCAAAAAGCAGCACCCGCCCAAAGCTCAAAATCGCTTGTACTGCAAGGACACCCAGAATAAGCCATCCGATTTGGGTCAGGTCGTTGAGGTCTATTTGCAGCATCGCCATCGGCGACTCTACTTGCGTCTCTTGTCCAGAAGCCGTGCCCACACCGCCGAGTTGTCCCCACAGGCGGGTCACCAACAACGTCAAGACACCGCTTAAGCTGATAATGAGCACCCCGAGTGCATAACCCCAAGCGTGCGGCCTGAGGTATTGGCCCATTTTGCGAACAGTCCCCCAATTTTTCCAGCTGAATTTCCGCGGTTCGTTTGCTTCGGATTGCATGATTCAGCGAAATTACGGTTTCGATGGACGTTGCCGTGTTTTGGGAAAGCGGAAATTTTATCTCACATGGGTTTGGTAGCATGATTTCTATGCCTATCTTTGCCCACCCGAATCCGAGAGGTAATTTTCGCGGATTCGAAAACTGAACTGCTATGAAAAGGACATTTCAACCTTCTGTACGCAAGCGTAGAAACAAGCATGGTTTCCGCAAGCGCATGTCTTCTGCCAACGGACGTAATGTATTGAGCTCACGACGTGCGAAAGGCCGGAAGAAATTGTCCGTAAGTTCAGAGCGTCGCCACAAAGGCATCGAGCGCTAAGGACTGAAACATTAAAAGACCAGTCCGTTCCACGGACGTTGAACATAAAAAAGGGAGCCTCAGGGTTCCCTTTTTTGTTGGATGCATTCAGTTGAGTTGATCCACAGGTCCGAACACGACCCATAGCGCTGGTCCCTCGAGGCGATGATGTCTTCTTGCCGAAAATTGAAGGGACTCATCACGAAGGGTCACGGTCAATCCTCGATGAACGGCCTCCTCCGGCCCGTGCCATTCCACCCCGATGTCTTCACGAAAGTCCAGCCCTGGACCAAACGCCTTGAACACCGCTTCTTTCGCGGCCCAGATTGCACACAACCCTTCCAGCGCATCGCCTGTGGTGTCGAGCTCCGCAGGATTTAGAAAGCGATTGGCAATTCGCTTCAATTGGGGGCGTTCCGCCTCGATGTCGCATCCCACTGCCTCACCGCCAGTCGCCACAACGACAAAACAAGTGTCGTCCTCCGTATGATGCGCGATGCTCAGAAACCCCAATTCAGAATGAGTAAATTCAGGTTTTCCATCCGCATTGTGCGCGATTGCTGCCTCAGCCAAGCCGCTGGGCATCCGCTCCATGGCTGCATCAACCGCAGCATGCTCGAGTTGACGATGCAGCGAATATTCGGTCAGATCGCGCTCGGGGAAGCGACTTTGCGATCCCGACCAAGTGACGAGTTCATCTTGCTCAGCGGAAAACAAACCCACGATGAGGTTTGACCCTGGAACTTGCAAAATCTCTTTAAAATCGGGCATTGACGGGCAGTTGATGGGTGCGAAAGTAATTTTGTTTGTTGTATTTTTGCACTCGAAATCAACGCCTTATGAGCACAACATTGACAACGGAATACTTGCCGTACAAAGTAAAGGACATCAGCTTAGCTGAGTGGGGACGAAAGGAAATTCGATTGGCTGAGGCAGAGATGCCTGGACTGATGGCATTGCGCGAGCAATATGGAAAAGAAAAACCTTTGAAGGGCGCGCGCATTGCGGGTTGCTTGCACATGACCATTCAAACCGCTGTTTTAATCGAGACGCTTGTAGATCTGGGAGCTGATGTGACGTGGTCTTCATGTAACATTTTCTCTACCCAAGACCACGCCGCCGCGGCCATTGCAGCAGCAGGCATTCCCGTCTATGCATGGAAAGGAATGAATGAGGAGGAATTTGATTGGTGCATTCGTCAAACACTGTTCTTCGGAGCAGACCGTCAACCGTTGAATTTGATTCTCGACGACGGGGGCGATTTGACCAACATGGTTTTGGATGAGTTTCCACAGTTGGCAGACGGAATCAAGGGACTTTCCGAGGAAACTACCACTGGGGTATTGCGTTTGTATGATCGCATGAAAGCTGGGACATTGCCCATGCCAGCGATCAATGTGAATGATTCGGTGACCAAGTCAAAATTCGACAACAAATACGGCTGCCGTGAATCTGCAGTGGATGCGATTCGCCGAGCGACCGACGTGATGATGGCTGGTAAAGTGGCTGTTGTTGCAGGCTACGGTGACGTAGGCAAGGGTACAGCGGAGTCATTCCGGAATGCCGGTTGCCGAGTAATTGTTACGGAAATTGACCCCATTTGCGCGTTACAAGCAGCGATGGACGGTTACGAGGTGAAGCGGATGGCTGATGCGGTGTTGGAAGGCGATATCATCTGCACAGCAACAGGCAACAAAGACATTATTCGAGGCGAACATTTCGCAGCGATGAAGGACAAAGCCATTGTGTGCAACATCGGTCACTTCGATAACGAGATTGATGTGGCTTGGTTGAATACCCATCACGGTTCGACGAAGGATACCATCAAGCCGCAGGTTGACATCTACAATGTGAACGGTAACGATATTATTTTGCTTGCCGAAGGCCGCCTTGTGAACTTGGGTTGTGCCACGGGTCACCCGAGCTTTGTGATGTCCAACTCCTTCACAAACCAAACACTGGCCCAATTGGAATTGTGGAACAACGCTGGAGCTTACAAGAATGAGGTGGTGACCTTGCCAAAACATCTCGACGAGGAAGTTGCGCGATTGCACTTGGCGAAAATCAATGTTGCGTTGGAGACGCTTACACAAGAGCAAGCTGATTACATCGGCGTTCCAGTGAACGGCCCGTACAAATCAGACTTGTACCGCTACTGATACTCAGTATGCGTTGGATCTTAAAATTGCGTGAATTCGTCCGGTCTCAGCCGGACGTTTTCCGTTTTTTGGTGTTGGGATTCGGCGGGTACATTATCTGGCATTTGAGCTACGAAACGTATTTGAAGCCGGCCACGTTGTTGGATGAGTACATCACGGAAAATCTCATTGTTGTAACCGAAGGCCTCTTGGATGCAGTAGGTTATGAGCTGGTGGCGTTTTTCCAAGAAAATGATGGTCTCTTTCGAAACCGGGTTGGCATCCGCGGTGCTCAGGGCGTTTTCGTGGGGCCTTCATGCGATGGGGTGGTGCTGTTTGCCCTGTTCACCATTTTCATTCTTTCCTTCCCGGGACGTTGGACCCGAAAATTGTGGTTTATTCCTGTGGGTATCATCGCCATCCATGCTGCGAATATTTTCCGCATCATCAGTTTGTTGATGATTCAGCTGTATTTGGGAGAAGAGGCACTTAAGTTTAACCACGACTACACATTCACGGTCTTCGTTTACAGCATCATCTTCGCACTGTGGTATGGTTATGCTGCGGGAGCGGGCTTTCGTTTGGGATCCACAAAAAATCCCTCTACATGAGCGCTCAAATTGGACAGCTCAAACCGATTCTGCCTCGTCGTCGACCGTGGTGGTTGCTTGTGCTTGCCGGCATGTTGGTTTTCGGGTTTTACCAAGAGCGGGCAAAAATCCAATTGAACCATTACATGCAGGTGATGGAAGCCAATCCAGAGCTTCAGAGAATGCCCTCGGAAGCGCGTGAACAATGGTGGGACGCCCATCCACAGCCTCAGCGGATACACTACTACATCATGGAGGATACGTGGAATGGGTTTCATCGCTATTCCATGCAGGAATTAGGCTGGATGAAATGGGCGTTGAGCATGGGCATTTTGATTGCATTTTTCGCGCTCGATGCGCTCTTTCTGCGCACAACGGGACACCTCGATCGGTGGCCATGGCTGATCGTGATGTACTGCATTGCAGGCGCCATCATGGCGGTGTTCATCGCATTAGTTCCGGGAAAAGCAGGGTATGGTGTGGCGCACGAATTTTTGGCTTTCCTTCAGTCGCCGTTGCCTTCATTGCTGATTGTGCTCGTGCCTTCACTTTTCGAGCGGATGCGAATAGAAGCACCTACGGATTGAACACATGCAAAATGGGGTCATTCCATTGCGTCGCATACCGGTGCAATGGGTAAATGGCATCACCTGATACCACCGAACCATCGATGATGAGCCATTCGGAATTGCTACAAGGATCGGTGAGAATCAGTCCGTCCTCGGCCACCTCGATGGTGCAACCCGCTGGAATATCCGCCGTGGCATGGCGGTCAATCGCAACGAATTGGTCCAAAGTGTAGCGGTACAGAATGATTCCCTTGGAACCGCCGCTCACAAGCACATGACCACTTGGTACGGACAAATCGATGTATGCCGGCAGGTTCACGTTCACCGAAAAATCCACTGGGACATAAGGAATGAATTGTTGCGGATCATTGCAGCGGGACTGAACCAGCACAGCTGCAAGCAGCGCCATACCAACTGCGTGAACAAATCTTTTGGTCTTCATGCAGTGGCTTTTTTGTTTCGCAACCCAAGTGGGTCCTTGGGTTTGCCGGCCTGGAATTCCTTCAAATACCGCGGTTCGAAATAAGCGACATCTTCAAAAGCTTGCGCTTCAAAAGCCGCCAAAGCAGGCCGAAGAAGGAAAGCCGCCTGTGGGTGAGCGTTCTTGAAGTTCCAAGTTTGCGCCCTGTCCCCGAGCAGCATTTGAGTTTTTTCGGCGGCATCACCAATGACAAAGGCATCCCCTGTTAAGGCTGGGAAAAGTTCGCTGGTGGATAACTGAGCGTCGATTACAAGTGCTCGGGTCTCATCCAATGCTGCTACCGCTTTCCCTCGGCGCTCGAAAGTTTGCGTATACACTTCATCACGGCGTGCATCCATCACGGCGACGATGGTGGAACCTTCGTCAATGGATTCCAAGGCTTCGTACGCTTGGATTTCCAAGCTGTTGATGGCGATGAGCGGGATGCCCATTGCATGGCATAGCCCCTTTGCCGTAGAAACGCCGATACGCAGCCCCGTGTAGCTTCCAGGTCCAGCGCAAACCGCAACCGCACTGAGATCTTTGGGAGATTTTCCAAGTACTTCAAGTGCTTCTGAAATCATGGGCAAAAGATGTGAGGCGTGGACGTGCTGCGCGTCGCATTTTTGAGCAGCGTGAAGGAGTCCGTCACTTGAAAACAGGGCCACTGAACAGGAAAGGGTAGAAGTCTCTATGCCGAGGATGAGCGGGTTCATTCCTTGTCGGTTGAAGGTTCCTCTTGAATTTCGACAAAATCGCCGTTTTCTAAGGTGCGGGATACGCTTTGGTACGGACCGGTAATGACCGTTTCGTCGGCTTCCAAACCACTGATGACGGCAATAAATCGGTTGTCTTGGATGCCCGTTTCAACCAAACGCCATGCGACGGAACCGTCTTCGTTCAGCACAAACACACCCAATTCGCTTTCGTCCTCACTCTCGGCTTTTTCCCGAGTGGTGACGGACTGAATGGGCACGGACAACACGGAATTGGCCTCGCGTGTCAGGACATCCACCTTCGCACTCATGCCCGGACGGAAAGGTGAATTGGACTCGGCTTCATCCGCCAACATGTTGCCATAGCTCTCGGGCAAAAGCCGCACTTTCACAGAGAAATTCGTGACCTGATCCATGGCGAATCCATTGAGCCCGGCATTGAGTGCAGTGTTGCCAATTTCCGTGACCACTCCCGCAAACGTTTGGTCGAGGTACGCATCCACTTCTACCTCTGCCGCATCGTCCATTCCCACGCGAACAATGTCGCTTTCATTCACTTCTACGTCGACCTCCATGATGCTCAAATCTGAAACTTTCATCACCACTTCGCCGGCCGTAAAGCCATTTCCTTGCACGCTTTCTCCCACTTCTTTAACCAATGCCGTTACGGTGCCGGATTGAGGGGCGAGCAAGGTGGTGCGGCTGAGGTTATCTCGCGCCTCCTGCACGGACGCCTCCGCACTGGAGATGGCGAATTCTGCGCTGCGGATGCTTTCGGTGGCTGAGGTCAATGTAGCCTCTGCACTGCGGAAGTTGGCTTCGGCGTTGTCGTAATCGGCCTGCGAAATGACCCGGTCTTTGAATAACTGTTGTGTGCGTTCCCAACTCTTGCGCGCTGCGAAAAACTGGGCGTCGGCTTGCGCTTGTTGAGCTCGTGCAGAGGCGAGGTTCGATCGAGCGCTGTTGGCCGCAGCTTGCGCTCGATTGAGCGCGGCATCGTACAAATCGGGATTGATTTGGACGAGCAAATCGCCTTTTTCCACGCGATCGCCCTCTTTCACCGGCAGGGCGATGATTTGGCCACTCACCTCAGCGGTGATGTTGACTTCGGTTTCAGGCTGAATTTTGCCGGAGGCTGAAACGCGCTCAATGATGTTTCGAGTTTTAACGGTTTCAACCGTGACTTCCTGCGCATCCTCTTTCCCACCCATGAATTTGGCCGTAATGAGGAGGCCAACAATGATGACGCTGATGCCGATCCAGAACTTTTTGGTGAGTTTCATGCTACAGGGTTATCGGAAGGTCATGGCTTTTCCCATGTAGAACTCGAGGATTCGGCTTTTGAAGGCCAAATCGTATTTCGAGCGGAGGGCGTTGACGCGTGCGTTATCAAACAGGGTTCGCGCATCCGCATAATCAATGGCCGTGGCGGCACCGGCTTCATACCTTTTTTCGGTATTGAGGAAAGACCGCTCAGCGGCAGCCAATGCGGCTTCTTGAGCCGCCGCATTCTCTTGTGCAGCGCGTGCATCTGCCCATGCGGATTCAATGTTCGCTGTGAGCGTTTGACGGGTTTGTTCGAGTTGGTATTGTGCGCGCAAGGCGTTGACTTCGGCTTGTTCAATGGATGACTTCACACTGAAATTGTTGAAGATGGGCACACTCATCGAGAAGAAAACACTTTGGTTGAAATTCTGACTGAGTTGATCCGAAAATGGCGTGGTGATGAAGTTGTACACTTCTTGCTGGGCCACCAAATCGTATGCCGTTGAGTCATCGACCACCAGCGAACCCAAAACGAATTCCTCGAGGGACGGCGGTCCGTCGATGGACCGAGATGCACCTGAATAACCGGTGCCGAAATTATAGCTCGCAAATACACGCGGGTAGCGCCCGGTTTTGGCGATGTCCAAGCCGAGGTGGGCATCTTCCACCTGCAATTCCGCCTGGCGAATTTCCGGGAATGAGCTCATGGCATAAGCCACCGCAGCTGATGGTGAGGCTGGCAAATCGGCGCGTTCGAGGTCCTCATCAGACGGCCGAACGCATTCAAAATCGCTCGCCTCGGAAGCGGGCAATTGGAGCAGTTGGACGAGGTTGAGTTTGGCTAAGTTCAAGCCGTTTCGGGTAGAAACGATCGTCGCCTCGTCAGCGGCCAATTGCGCTTCCACATCGTACAAATCAAATTCAGCCGCAGCGCCTGCATTCACCAAGCTCCGCATTCGATCCACTTGACGGGCGGTCGCCTGCCGATTGTATTCGGCAACCCGCAAGAATTCTTCTTGGAAAAGCACATTCAAAAAGGCGCCGGCAATGGTGAGCACAACATTGTTTTCGGCGATTTCTCGGGCAGCCGTGGCCGATAATTCCGACAGCTTCGCCCGCCTCAGGTTGAGGTGATTTTGAAAACCATTGAACAAGACCATGCCGGTGGACAATCCGAAGCTGTTGGAACGGATGGCCGATGACTCAACAAATTGGTTGGTGAACGGGTCGATGGTTCGGCCGAAGTTGTAGCCGTGGGAAAGGTTGCCGTTCAGGTTGGGTAAAAACGCTCCACGGGCGGATTGCGTGCCGATGGTCGCGCTCGTTTCGCCCAGCTCACCCAATTTGATTTGAAGGTTGTGTTCAAATGCGTGGTCCAGGCAACGCTGAAGCGTCCACGCATTTTGGGCGGTGACCGGTTGGCTGGCGGATGCAATCATGACTACCAGCACAAGCCACCTGCAGGCGTGGACAAGATGTTCGAATCGGAGCATGAACAAAATTAACGCTTTGCGCTTGTCCCTGAACGATTTATCAGTAATTGGTAACTCGCACTGTGATTCGGCGATTGGCTTCGACCTCTTCCGGGGTTTGGGGGTTGGGATAGAGCAGCTCGTGATGGCCTCTGCCTTCGACGGCTAAACGTTGTGCATCAACTCCAGAACTGACGAGGTATTGCACAACGGCTCGGGCTCGGTTGCGGCTTGCGCGATCGGATGTCAATTGCGCATTGCTGTCATCGTTTTCATGACCGATGATGGCAAGCGCCACAGTGGGGTGCATTTCGACGAAATCCAGCAAGGCCTCCAAGGCGGGGATGGACGTGAAATACAATTCTTCCGTGCCAGGCATGAATTCGATGGCTGGCAACGCAGCTTCCAATCCAATTGTGAGCGGCTCCAATCGGATGGTGTCTGCAGTGACTTCCGGGTCGGCGTAAACGTAATCTGAATACAGCATGAAATCAGACTCCACACACAACCGACCGTACCGGCGATAGGGCTCCAAACTCATGGTGGTATCTTCATCGATGCGCAATTTGACTGCGCGTCTCGGGTTGATCCCTTCGACTGTAAATTCCGCTTCGAGTGGCTCGTTGGTGAGGCTGTTCGTCACTTGCCAAGTTTGTACCACCGGCGTTTCGGTGATCCGTCCATCGTCCAACCAAGGGCTCCGCTCCACCACGAATTGTGCCTGCAATGGCTTTCCTGAGCACATACCAAGGGCAAGCAAGAAAAACAGCCCAGCGCTGCGCAGGTGGAGGTGTTGTGGCATGGATTCTTCGGTCAAGAAGCGGACTTCCGCTTTCTATAAATTACGAAGAAAAGCGCAGAAAGCAAAATGTAAGGGACGGCCATGAGGTATAAAATCCCCCGGTTGAGCCCGGCACCCAGCCCCCCATCATCCGCGCTATCTTCGGCCACGGCCTTGCACATGACGCATTGGGCATCGACATCATCCATCATCAGGGTGAACCCGATGAGCAAGGCACAGACACCCAACATGCGGTTGATTCGAGGATTCATGTTCTTGCCGATCATTGGGGATAATATGGGGAGATCATCAAGTATACAATTACGCCGGTCGCGGTCACATACAACCAAATCGGCCACGTGACCCGGGCCAATTTCCGGTGTTTTTCCACTTGCATCCCAAGACCGCGGGTGTAAGTGAACAAGACAAGAGGAATGATGCCCGTAGAAAGCAAAATGTGTGAGATGAGGATGAAAAAATAGACGCCTCGAACCCAACCTTCACCTCCGAATTTAGTCGACTCTGTAGTCAAATGAAACGCTACATAACTGACCAAGAACAGCATGCTCAAGAGCAATGCCGTAGTCGTAAACGCCTTGTGCACTTGGATGCGCTTGTTTTTGATGGCAATGAAAGCGCCAATCAAACAGAGGAATGCTGTGCCATTGAAAATGGCATTGAGCTTTGGCAAGACGTACAATGCCCTGCGCGTCTCCTCGGAAAGATCCTCGACCGGTGGAATCAAAAATAGCAGTGCCACCGCAGCCGGAATCACCACAGCCATGGTCCAAATGAAGCGTTTGACGTTCTGTTCGTTTTCAATCATAGCGTCGTTTTTCAATCACTTGTCGCCCAGAGTTGTTGAGCGTCTTTTAAAAGTTGGTCGACTTCTTCCGTGTCAGTTCCATCGTAGTAACCGCGCAATCGGCCCTGTCGATCCACCAATGCGAAGATGTCGCTGTGAAAAATACCGCCTGCAGCGGTATCACTTTCGATCGCGGTCATGAAATAACCGTTTCGGGCCAAATCATAAATCGCTTCTTTCTCCCCTGTCAAGAGTGTCCAAATTGCTGGGTTCTGCCCCAGCCGTTCACCGTACGCTTTGAGTTCTGCCGGGCGGTCGTGTTCGGGATCGACAGAGTGGCTAATAAGCCGGATTTCACCTTCCAATCCCAATTCCGAGATACCGTATTGCAACCGCGCCATTTGGCTCGACATGATGGGGCAAATGGTGGGACATTGAGTGAAGAAAAAGTCGACTATGCGAATTTGCCCAGCACACGATCGATGCGAAAACTCAATACTATCTGCGTCGAGGAGGGCGAACGAAGGCACCGTATGGCCTTCCGGACCGAGCACGGGCAGTGGGGGAAGTTCCTCTGCCGATTCACGGAGCTTGCGTTTGGCGTATGCAGCCTCGTCCATCTCTTTCTGAAGCAGGGCGATGTCTTCTACAGCATCTTTGATGGCATCTTCCGATGCCGCATGGTACACGCCGCGCAGATATCCCTTGCTGTCCACGAGCCAAAGCGTAGCGATGTTATTGGGGTCGGACGGATCGCGTTGGATCATGAACGATTCCGAAATGACGCGGTCAATGTCTTCTTGGACTCCCGTAAGGAACTGCCATTTCCCGTCGAATCCGTTGTATCGCGTGTTTCTCTCGACGTAGCGCGCGAGCACTTCAGGTGTGTCGTGGACTGCATCCAATGTGAAGCAGACGGTGGTGATGTCATTTTCGTCGCGGTAACGAAAATTGGGCCAAAGCAATTGCTTGGTGATTTGTGCGACGTACTCGCCGTTGGTCGAGAAAAATGCAGCAAGCCAAACCTTTCCTTCCAACGCATCAGAACCAAAGGCTTCCCCTGATTGATTGGTCAGCTCAAAAGGCTTGATCCTTTGTGCTTCCTGCGTAAACGTTTCCGTGGAACCCTCGGCTGTGTAATAGGGGAGGGAGTTGAAGTGGTGCTGTCCGTCAATACCCAAAACCAACAAGCCAATCAACGGCAAGGCCAACATGATTCCCAGGAGAACCGCATACTTTTTGATCGTGGTGTTAATCGAGGGCTTCACGCGTTATAAACCGCTCAGGCGAATCGATGTTCACCTTTAAAGTAAGGTTACGTCAGTCTCAGTGGAAGGCGTTAAACGCTCCCAGGTGTCCAAATCCTTCCGTAATGGCGATGAAAATCAAGTACCCAATGAACAACATGTACGGTGCCAAAATGACTTTCTTCAAGTTACTTCGCTCATCACCGAGGTGCATGAAAACCAGAACGATGTATGCGGCTTTGACCAGCGTCAAAACGATGAACGTCCACTTGATCATCGACCAAGTAAACGTCTCTGCGCGTTTGAAGTAGATGCCCATCATGACTTCTGCCGTGGTCAGCAACGTCAAAATTCCAGTCACCTTCCAGATGTTCTTCCGGATTTTTGCTCCCTCCTCTTCACTGTGGTGGGCGTTCAGTGCGTAGCTATCGTTTACAATCAAATCGTCGCGTTCCATGCTTTTGCGTTTCGAGGGTTAGATCGAGTCGTTGGACCTGAGGTGTTATACCAAATAGAAGAAGGTGAAAACAAAGACCCACACCAAATCTACAAAGTGCCAGTACAACCCAACTTTCTCAACCATCTCATAGTGCTTCCTGCGTTCAAAGACCCCCTTGATCACCATGATGAAAATGATGATGTTGATGACCACTCCCGAGAAGACGTGGAATCCATGGAAACCGGTGATGAAGAAGAAAAAGTTGGCGTATGATTGCTGGATTGCGTACTCGTTATCGTGCATGTTGGCTCCGAAAGCGAACGTCTCCGAGCGCGCGTTCCACAACTTCATGGCTTCATCGCCACTGACGTGCGACTCATTCTCAATGTACTTATTCAGGGTAAGGGAGTGCAACGCTGCTTCGTGGCTGTGCTCGCCTACTTCGACTAGCTTGATGCCGTGATCTGACTCAACGAGCGAGATGTTCGCGGCACCCTCCAACCAAGGCTCGGCCAAATGGCCAAAGTGATGGTCCATGAACACCGGGTCTCCTTTGGTCAGATTGAACGTCTCACCGTCGTCGGACGTGACCGTTACGTTTTCTGCAAGCAAGAATGAGCCTCCACTTCCATGGATGAAATGCGACCATTCCCAGGCCTGCGAGCCGAGAAAGAAGAAGCCTCCTATAATGGTTAAGCCCATCCATCGCACGACGCTATTCTTGTCGTTTCGGTGTCCGGCCTCGACAGCCAACACCATCGTCACAGAAGAGACAATCAAGATGAAGGTCATCAACGCCACGTAGATCAAGGGGTATTCACCTTCCAAACCAGGTAGGGCACGGAACACCTGTTCGCCGATTGGCCAAGCATCTTCACTACTGGCGCGAACGAATCCGTATGCGGTTAACAACCCGCCGAATGTTAAGGCATCCGATACGAGGAAGTACCACATCATCATCTTTCCATAGCTAACGCTGAAGGGAGATTGTCCTCCTCCCCAAAGGATTTCTTTCGAAATGGCTTTTGATGCTTCTCCGCCCATGACTACAATTTGGCGGCAAATTTATGCAATGAAGGCCAATCAACCCACCTTTTTGGACGATTCGAAAACAATCAAAATGGTGATTCGTTCAACCGGGCGGTAATTGTCAGTTGATCAAGAACAAAAACGCGAACAAATACAGCCACAATGCCCCCATGAAATGCCAGTAAATGCTCAGGGATTCGAGCCGCACCACATCCCCTCCGTGAATCGTTCCTACGCCTACCCGAATCGCGTTCACAACCAAGTAAATGAATCCAAACGTCAGGTGCAAGATGTGCACCGCAATCAATGCCCACAAGTAGCCTCCACCGGAATTCGATGTGCGGGCCACATCACGGGTGATGGGTTTGACCATCAGTTCGTCATTTGCTGCGTAGAATTCGTTGCGTTCGGCGCTATAGAGAATGGGCTGACCATTTCGATACGCTTCATAATCCTTTCCATACACTGCGCCGCTTTCCATGATGGCTTCAATGCTGTTCCAGCGGTAGGCATTCATCCCCGATTCGTGTTCACTAACCGTCCAGCCCATTCCGAATTGAGCCAGTCCTCGCCAACCTTCGGCTTGGCTCACGGTAAATCCGATGCCCAAAGCCAGCGTCAATCCCAGAGCCAAGAGGGTTTTCGATTTATCGCCGTCGCGCATCCACCGCACGCTGAGCCAGAGTGTTATAGAGGACAACACCAACAGCGCATTGGACACCCAAAACGGCGTTGTGGCCGGGACATGCACCCAATATTGGCCCATGTTCGATACAATGTACGCACTCGTAAAACCGGCGAACAGCATCACTACAGCGAAAACGATGAAGTACATCAGCATTTTCTTGGTTCGCTCGCGGACGGCCGGATCGTGGCCTTCGAAAACATCGGGTTTGCGGGTAGGGGCTTCAGACATGGTCCAATTAAATTTTATCCAATACGTAGGCGATTTGAACGACCGGCAAGTAGGCAAACGAAGCAAACATCAGTTGACGTGCGTGCTTCACATCGAGGGTACGGTGCAATTTCCATGCGGGAATAAGAAATCCCAATCCGCACGCGACTGCGACCACGAGCGCTGCGTTGCCCACCATTGGCGAACCTGTAGGTAGGGCCCAAGGCAGTAAGGACGCTGGAATGCAGAAAGCCGTATACATCAGTATCTGCCAAGCGCTTTCTCGCGTGCGCCCTGCACGGAACGGCAACATGTGGTAGCCGGCCTTTTGATAATCTTCGTGGGCGAGCCATGCAATGGCCCAAAAGTGAGGGAATTGCCACATGAATTGAACAGCGAAAAGCGTTCCGGGTTCAATCCCAAAATCTCCCGTTGCAGCAACGTATCCGATCATGGGCGGCAACGCGCCGGGGAATGCGCCCACAAATACGCTGAGTGTTGATTTGCTTTTGAGCGGTGTGTAAATGAACGCATAGCTGACCAATGCCGCCACGCCTAACCACCCGCTCAGCGGATTTAACGAAAACAAACACCCCAACCCAATCGCCGCGGCGGCCAAGCTGTACAACCAGGCTTGCCATGGCTGCATGCGCCCTGTCGGCAAGGGCCGTTCCGCGGTCCGTTTCATCAAACCGTCCACGCGCTTCTCAATGATTTGATTGAGGCCGTTGGAAGCTCCAGTGAGTAGATATCCTCCCATAGACAGCAGCAAAAAACTCTTGAGGTCGAGGGATTCTACGGCCATGAACCAACCGAGAATCGCAGACATGACCACGAAAAATCCCAATCGGACTTTGAATAAAGCGGCAATGTCTTTCATAAGATGGGAGGCACTCGGTTGTACAAATTGGAGTGCAAAATTACACCGCGCAGCGGGAAGTCACATCACCAATTGCGTTCTTCAAGGACGCGATTCAGACGGATTCCGAGTTCGACGCGCCACCAATTCTCGTTTGTGCGTTGGCCCAGCCTCCTGTTTTGCATGGCGCGCATGAACACTTGTTGGTCTTGCAGTTGAGGAATGTCGTATCCCAAATCCAGCCAACCCAGTCGTTGGTCGATGACGTCGGTTTCGCCGGCGAGGCCATCCCCATCCCACATCAAGCCCACACCGTAGTCGGCAGGTCGAGAACTATAGGACAACAAAGGGTCCGCGCCGATGCTGAATGCCGGGATTTTGTCCAATTCGACAAGTTCGTCAATGCCTTGTCGGCGAACCACAACTGCGGCGTGTGCGTGCCATGGCGCCCGATCCCACCGAACATGCATGCGGCCCTCCACGAAGTTGCTGCCCGCGGGGTGTGCCAAAGGTTGACGATTGTGGGTCCACGACTGAGCGGTTGCCGTATGTGCGTACGTGTAGGGTCGCACAGCACAGGCTTCTATGACGACGCCCCATTCTTCGTTCGAACTCTCCCACGCCATCGATCCTAGCATGGCCCACTTGTTGGCCCACCATTGCCGAGGGTCAAACACTTCACTGATCACCAATTCGTCCAAGAGTAATTGACCGTAAAGCCGAAGGCGCCCTTCACCCCAATGAGGAACATGGGCCAAAGACGCCCCGATGAGTGCGTTATCGGCCGAACCCAAGGTGTATTCCGCGGGACGGAAGGCAATGACGGGGAGGGCATAAACCCCTTCAAATCGGTTGGTATATCCAGAGTCGTTGGCCAACCACGTCACGGCCCCGAACAACCCGCCTTCCCAGCCTCTTCCGAGATCAACTGTTACGGTATGCGCGGCGAGCCAGCTGCCTCGTTTATTGACGTAGGTCCCGGGACTGTATTGGCCTGAGCCAGGGAAGTCAGGGGGGCTGCCCACGCTTCGGTGCTGGCTCCGAGCAACCAGATGCGTGTATTGAAGCCGCTCAGTATGGAGGTTGAGTCGAGCGAATGGAAGCGGAGCGGCTTGCCGATCCAGCCAAAGCGATCGCCATCCGTGTCCCCAATGATGGCGCTGGTTCCCAGACTCGAGTGAAACAGATGGGCTTACCTGATAGCGAATGGATCCGACTGCGCGAAGCAAGGCAATATCCGTTTGATTGGGATTCCATGCCCAGCCCATACCGTCCCAAGTTCCCCATTGCCACGCCTCATTCCAGTCTGAAGCATTGACACCCGCAACGCGCCAGTGTTCAATCAGTCCGCTGGCCTGCCATCTATCGTATTTCCAATCCCACGACAGGCCGAGCTGCCATCCAGTACCTCCAGCACTGGGCCAGTTCAACCAAGGCCCGCGTAATTGCGCGCCAGGGCTGTATTGCAGCGCGCCGAATCCCGCGAGTTCGAGCAAGCGTGGAATGGAATCTGCGGCAGGGTGGGGGTGATGAGGCCAAATGGAGGGAGACGCGGGATTCCAGCTTCCGTAATCCCATGCATCGGTGCGCAACTCTTGGCCAAGCAGGTTGCTCGAGAAAATCGATATGAAGAAAAAGCTCAGGAAAATCCGATGGAGCATCATACCGGCAAGGTACAATTAAGCAACGGCAGAGGTTTTGGATTTTTTCACTTCCTCCGCGGCTTCTCGCAATACGCGGTCCCGATGTTCTGCCAACTTATGCTGACCCCGAGTACTTCGCAGTACGGGCGAGAACCAGGCGAATGCCAAGCCGAACAATCCGGCGAACATGGCTTCTTCCGAAAAATTCGGGTAGATGTATGGTTTCGACCACGCGAGGGCAATCATCGCTAAGGAAAACGTGTAAACGAACAAAGCTGTTCTTCCGTGGTCGCGCAAGCGCATCATCAACCGGTGGTGCAAATGATTCCGATCTGGATTGAACGGGGAAATGCCCCGAGCAGCGCGCAGGCAAAACACCCGCAGCGTGTCTACCAATGGATATGCCAGAATGCTCATGGCCAAGATGGGTTTGGACAACCCGCTCCATTCCGCTGGCACCAATTCTTGTGGGGTGCTGATTACCTGGGTCGCAAGGGAATATGCCAACAAGCCTAGGAGCAAAGAGCCACAATCCCCAAGAAAGATTCGTGCTGGAGCGAAATTGAAGACCAAGAATCCCGTCATCGCACCTGCGGTGGTGAGGGAAATGATGGCTGCAGGCAATTGGCCTGTTTGGATGAACCAAAACCCAAAAGCCGACATGGCAATCACGCTGTATCCACCTACCAATCCGTCGATGCCGTCAATCAAATTCAATGCATTGACGACTACGATATAAACGAACATCGAGAAGATGATGCTCGCCCCTTCGGGCAGCGCTTCTATCCCAAACAATCCGCCGAATGAATTGATACGGAAGTCCCCAATGGTGACCAAGAGCAATCCAACTCCGATGTGCACCAGCAGTTTTTTGGCTGCCGATAATCCGACAATGTCATCCTTCAATCCCATGAAAAATATGAACACTGCACATGCCACTAGGATGGACCCCGATTGGAAAGTCTGTTGAGATGGAACTTCGCCAATCGACATCCAAAAAAAGACATTGAACAAGAGGGTAATGAAGACCATGATTCCCCCGACAGTCGGAACGGTTCGATTGTGGATTTTTCTGGGATCTTCGGGTTCGTCGACCAGACGCTTCAATTTAGCGACCTTGATCAGCGTTGGCATGCCGAAAAGCGCGATGAAAAATGCAGATATGGCGACGAGAACAATCATTCAGACGCTAAACTAATAAAAAAATACTATCAAAAATAAATAATGAAGACAATCTGTGATGATTGCTTTGTTCATAACCTATACGGTTAATCTCGAGATTGGGTTACTCCCAACGCGCGATATCCGCGGAGACTCCGATAGAATAAATGGGGTAAGCTTCTTCCCATTCATGCATATAAATCTGTCCAGCCGTTATGCAAATGCTAAGTGGCCAAACGGTATGTACGGTGTATTCTAGACCCATTCGCACTTGGTCTGCCACTGTATTGCTTTCGATGAGACTGGAAATGTATAGCCGATCGAGGGGAGTCCCTTTCAATTCAAATCGCAAGGATTCACGCCAAACTTGGTGCAAGGAAATGCCATCGGTCGCGAGCTCAGGCCGCCAGTAGGCCGTTTCCCCTTGTTCGTATTGCCAGCAATCCCGGCAATGTCCGTCACCCCGCACGCCAAATTCCAAACGCGCTTGAAGACGTTTGGCCGAGGCTTGAATCCCGGCGACGGAAGTCAAGGGAACGAACCTCCTCAATTCTCCATCGGCCACGTTGCGCTTGTGCAGTCCGAAATCCCAGGATTGTTGAACGTAGCCGACCAAGTGCATGGAATTCCCAAGATTTGTGTGGAATTGGCACTCACCGCCGGCCACCTGCCGAATAGGGCGATACACTTCGTCATCGATGGTCAGCTGAGTGGTTTCCCAGCTCAGGTTGTAAACGCCCTGCAGCACCCAGTGTTTTCCTATCGATTGCGCATGCGTGAGAAACAGCGCGCGTGATCGTTCCAAGAGTGATTCGGCCGTTTCACCCAGCGGTCCGCGGCGGGTGGACATCCATCGGGTATTCCAAAGCGAAGTCCGGCCTTTCGGCGTTTTTCGGGAAACGCGTGCGTAGGGAGTTGGAACCGCTTGGCGCGAGAGAAACGCACTTGAGCGCCCGGCCCCAACGTGCAGCGCATCCACGCCGGTGTCGAATTCCCAGTTTCCAAGCTGCCAACCCACCCATCCCCGCGTCCTCGACACGTCGAAATACGCTTCCTCCCAGGTGTTGAAACCGTTGTCTTTACCCAATTTTGACCGTCCCCAACCGGGGATGCGGTTTTGGGCGGCCCAGTATCCGAGAAGCGGCTCAGCGATGCCTTGTCGCTCGAGCAATTCCCCACCTACATGCCATCGGTCGTCTATGATCGCTTGGAAACGTGCGCCTCGGATGTTATCCCATGTGGTTTGGGGTTCCGGTTCCACTGTCATCATGCCACTCGGAGGGAGAAGCGCCCCCATGGAAGCCTGAACCACCGGATCAACGACCACCACATTCGCCCCTTCTTCACGATCCGAGAAGTCCAGAAGGTGCTGTTCCGCGGTGCGCTTCCACCACGATGCTGCCGTGGAACGTGGGGTGATGTTCAACCGTTGCGCAGGCACATACCCGGAGCTGTCGCTCATGCAAAGGCTCGGACTCATGGGGCTTTGGCCAATTGCTTGAGCCACGCAAAATCCTGTGCCCAGCAACCAGGCGATGCCCCCCTTTCGCATCCGTCAAAAAGTGTGTTTGACTTGTTCGTAAACGCGCTCGATGCCTTCGCGCAACCCGATTTCGGCCTTCCATCCGAGGCCGTTGATTCGGCTGACGTCCATGAGTTTTCTTGGCGTGCCGTCGGGTTTGCTGGTGTCCCAATCCAATTCACCCGCGTATCCGACGATTTCGCAAATCATTTCGGCCAATTCTCGGATGCTCAAGTCTTCTCCCGTGCCCACGTTGACCCAATCAGACCCGTCGTAACTGTCCATCAAGTGCACACAAGCTTGTGCCAAATCGTCCACATGCAGGAATTCGCGCTTTGGCGCTCCCGTCCCCCAAAGCGGAACACTTGGAGCTCCATTGACTTTGGCGGTGTGGATTTTGCGAATGAGCGCGGGCAAGACGTGGCTGGTTTCAAGGTCGTAATTGTCGCCAGGCCCGTACAAATTCGTGGGCATGGCACTGATGAAATTGGCTCCGTACTGGTGCCGGTACGTTTCGCAAAGTTTGATGCCGGCGATTTTGGCTATCGCGTAGGGTTCGTTGGTCGGTTCGAGCGGGCCGGTGAGCAGGGCGTCTTCGACCAACGGCTGAGGGGCCAATTTGGGGTAGATGCAAGAAGAACCGAGAAACAGTAGTTTGTCGATGCCGTTTTGCCAAGCCGCATGAATGATGTTCGATTCGATCATCAGATTTTCATAGAGGAACTGGGCGCGGTACACGTTGTTGGCATGGATGCCGCCGACTTTGGCCGCAGCGAGATAAACCTGTTGAGGTTTTTCCGTCTCAAAAAAATCAAAAACTTCCTGCTGGTTGGTCAAGTCAAGCTCTGCTCGAGTGCGGGTAATGATGTTTGAAAACCCCTTTGATTCTAGGTTTCGAACAATCGCAGATCCCACCATTCCGCGGTGGCCAGCGACGTAAATTTTTGTTTTTAAATTCACTCCGTTTTCGCTCATGTTCGAAAGTTAATGCGGAATTTTTAGCGCGCTTGCATTTCCCGCAACCCGTCGCCGATAAATGTGAATGCCAACACGACACTCACGATCAACGCACCGGGCGCAATGGCCAACCACGCGTGGCTGCCGGTGATGAGGTGGTAATGTTCTTGGATGATGTTGCCCCAACTCGGGATTGGGATTTGCGCGCCATATCCGAGGAAGCTCAGCCCTGATTCGACGAGGATGGCGGCAGCGAAATTGGCAGCTGCAATGACGATGATGGGGCCAGTGGCATTGGGCAGCATGTGCCGCAGCATGATGCGCAGGTCCGAAAAGCCCAATCCGCGGGCTGCCTCAATGAATTCCATTTCGCGCAGGGACAAAAATTGGCCGCGCACGACCCGTGCCACATCGACCCACATGGTCAATCCGATAGCCAAAAAGACCTGCCACAACCCTTTGCCAAACGCCATGGTAATGGCCAAAACCATGAGTAAGGTGGGCAGCGTCCAAACGACTTGAATGAACCAACTCACCGTTGCATCAACCCAGCCGCCCCTGTACCCCGCCCAAGCTCCGAGCAATATGCCGATGAAAAGCGAAATCAGCACCGAGGTGAATCCCACCCCCAAACTGATCGCTGTGCCAGCCATCAACCGGCTGAGCACGTCCCGGCCATAGCGATCGGTGCCCAACCAGTGTTTCATTACGGTGCCATCGGGCGACTCGGATTCGGTTCCGGGAGCGAGCAGGGTTTGATTCAGGTCTTGTGCATTGGCATAGCGCGAGCCATCGGGTCGAATCGCAGGTCCCGCGAGTGCAACCACCACCAAAACCGCAATCCATATGCTGCCGAACATGGCGGGCAAGTGACGGGTGAACGGGTGAGGGGACTTGGGCATTGCTCGGTGAAGTTAAATGCGCCGGCCTTTCCAATCGACTTGTTGCGTGAGAAGTTCCCACCACGCCCCGAGCACAAGTATGGCGTACCGAAGGGTAAACGTCAATCGATCGATTGGACACCTTGCCAAACCGAATTTCCGCGCCGCGGCTCGAACCATCCCGCCGTCCAGCAGCGCTTTGACCAACCAAAATGCTCCGGCCATTGGCCACCCCCTTGGGTCTACCAAGCTCACACCAAGCAACGCAATTCCAACGATATGATGAACGGCTACTCGCATAGCCGCGCGTGCGGTAGCGGCATCTTGTCCACCTGTTTTGGACGCCCAACGCGCGCGTTGTTGCCACAACGCCTTCCACGTGGGCACGGGACGCGTCACGACCAGCGCCTCGGGCGCGTTGCACCAAGTAATGTGCTTTCCTGCTTGTTTCAATGCCAGCAGTGCAAATCCATCATCACCGGAAGCCTGCTCGGGGTGCAGTGAATCGACCGGGTAATCGGCAGTTGCATATAGGCTGTTGGCCCCACTGCCCATGGCGAGCCGTCCCTGTTGCACACCACCCGCTATCCACACCATCATAGCGCCATATTCGAGCGCTTGAAATCGCTCCCAGCTGTCACTCGGTTCGGCAACGATGGCAACGGGACCAATCACCGCAGCGGAATTCGCGGTTGTGCTCAGCATCGCTGCGGCCCAGCCGGGTTCGAGCCGAACATCTGCGTCGAGCGTTGCCATCCACGGGGTTTGGACTTGCGCGTGTCCCGTAGCAAGCGCGGCTTTTTTGCCGAAGCCATTCGATGGGATACAGCGAACAGGATGACCTGCTTGCTCAGCGATGTGTTTTGTCGAATCTTCACTGTGGTCATCGATGACCAAAACTTCCACAGGATGAGTTTGACGAGCCAAATCTTGCAATAATCCTCCCAGATTTTCGGCTTCATTTCGGCAAGGAATCAGAACGGTGAGTTGCGGAAGATCGGTTGCAGGCGCGGTTTCGTTGCTGGCTCGGCCCCTCCAATTGACGCGTCCCACGAACGCAGCGTACTCAGCCAAAATCAAGGCGACAAGCCCTATGACCGTTCCTTCAAGCATGGCTTCGCGTTAAATGGAGCACGCCACCGAGGCAAGCGGGCAAAAACAAATTCACCAGCCAAACCGAGAACGTGGCGGCCAACAATGGAACCAAGGCCTCGGTTTCAGGATTGAACCAGGCGACCACCAGGGCTTCGCGTACGCCCAGTTCGGCCAAAGCCGCTGTTGGCATGATCATGTTTCCCCAATACACGGCGGCAATGGCGACCAAAAGGGAAGCATCGAATTCAAAACCCCAAGCGACCAAGGCGCAAGCGAATTGACCAGAAAAAACCAGATACCGCGCGCCGCTGAGGCCAATTTGTTGAACATACTTCGCGGGAGCGAGCGGTTCTTGCAGTCCGGGAAAGCGATTGGCCAAACGCTTGAACCTCCCGTGTTGAAGCATCCTTGGCAACGCCCACCAACCCACAGCCAATGCAGCAGTTCCAATGGCCCAACTACCTGGAGAAGGAAGATGGAATCCCGGCGCCCACTGACCTGACGTGTAAATTGCGACGGCAGCCAAACAGCCCCACGTAAGCGTCCATCCCGCTTGAGACCACGCGCCCACCGCCCACGCCCGTGCGCCGCCGGCCCGCTGGTGTTCGGGAAGCATGGCCACACGGGCGATGGCATCGCCGGTGCGGTTAGGTGTGATGAGCGCCCAGAATGCGCCGAACAAAACTTCGCGCGCGCTCGTGGCCCATGTTTTTCCAGGAGTTCCGGTCAAGGCATGCCATTTTGCTGTTTCCAATCCGAGGTTCAACGGCAAGCATGCGATCAATCCGAGGAGCCAAAGCGGATGGCTGATCTGGCCTTGGTTTACCGCAGCTGCGAGCGAGGTCCAAGCGGCTTGTTCCGTCGCCGTGCGCACGACATAGGCCAGGGCCGCGGCTGTGACGAACCAGGGCAGCCATCGACGGACGTTGGACGAAGAATGCATTTCCAAATGTACCTTCGTCGAAGCATGTCACCAACCGCCAAGGCCAACTCAACCGCTCAGCATCCACCTGCCGAACACATCATCCTCGGAATTGACCCCGGAACCACGATCATGGGGTATGGGGTGATCAAGGTAATCGGTAAAAAAGTGGAGTTGGTGGAAATGGGCGCGTTGCATTTGTCCAAATACAAGGACCATGCGGTCAAATTGAAGCGAATTTTTGACCGGTGTGCGGCATTGATTGAAACCCACGCGCCGGACCATTTGGCGGTAGAAGCTCCGTTTTTCGGGAAAAATGTCCAGTCCATGTTGAAACTCGGCCGGGCTCAGGGCGTAGCGCTCGCTGCGGCATTATCTCGCGACATCCCCGTTTCGGAGTACGCACCGAGAAAGGTGAAACAATCCATCACCGGTTCGGGAAGCGCGAGCAAGGAGCAGGTAGCGGCGATGGTCGCCCGGACGTTGGCCATACCGATGGAGAAGATGCCGAAGGAATTGGACGCTTCAGATGGCTTGGCGGTGGCGCTGTGTCACCACTTCCAATTGGCTTCTCCACGCATGCAAGCGGGTTACAGCGGTTGGAAGGCATTTGTCCAAGACCAAAGCGATCGCGTAATTGGCTGAAAAACAGCGGATTGAATTTTTTTTTTGAAAAGTGTAACCTTTTCGAATGGCCACGCGTAAACCCGCTCGGAGCCTAGCTCCATAACAGTTTACTTGTTTTCATTCAACAGGGGAGGGTTGTCCAATGGGGCGACCCTTCTTTGTTATGCACTATGGTTGTGCACTATGGTTATGCATGGAGGTGTTGCCCCATATTTGTGCCGATGAGTAAATTGAAGAATGTCGCCGTGCCGGGTAGGCATGGAAGGCCGGCGGTCGTTGATGTGAATTGGTCAGCGGACGCAGCCAAGCAGCCATTGGTCATTTTCGCCCACGGCTACAAGGGATTCAAAGACTGGGGAATTTTCGGACGCATGGAGGAAGCGTTTGCTGCGGAAGGCCTGGCCTTGCTTCGGTTCAATTTTTCACATAATGGCGGAACTCCCGAACAACCCATTGATTTTCCCGATCTGGAGGCCTTTGGTTCCAACAATTATTGCATCGAGCTCGACGATTTGCAAAGCGTTTTGGATTGGGTAGAGGAGGGAGGTCATGCGTTCAGTGATCACATCGATTTGAGCCGGGTATTTCTCATCGGTCATTCCCGTGGCGGAGCCATCGCCACCCTCACGGCTTCTGCAGACCAACGGATCCGGGCGCTCGCCACGTGGGCGGCAGTATGCACGTTGGATCGGTCAACTTTTCAGCCGGGACCGGAATTGGCGGCTTGGAAGGCGACCGGGGTCATGCACATCAAGAACGGCCGAACGCATCAAGACATGCCGCACTTCATTCAATTCTATGAAAACTTCGTAGAGAACCGAGAACGGCTTGATGTCGAGCACGCCGCGAGGAGTTTGCGCTGCCCTCAATTGATTGTGCACGGGGATGGTGATACGTCGGTTCCGATAAGCCACGCCGAACGGTTGCATGCCTGGAATTCGGAAAGCGAGTTGTTGCGTGTGGCAGGAGCGGATCACGTTTTTGGCGGAAAACATCCGTGGGAAGATGACGAACTGCCAGTGGAATTTCAATCGGTTTTGAAGGCGACTCTTGATTTTTTCAATCGCACCCTCGCCTGAGCGCATCTATCAGCTCAACAAAGTCGAATCGATGATGCGGGAAATCAGCTCAGTTTTGGACATGCCGATGGCTGCCGCTTGCTTGGGAATGATGCTCGCCTCGGAAAAACCGGGAACGGTATTGATTTCAATCACGTGAGGATCTCCATCCGGCTCGCACATCATGTCGACTCGGGCCATTCCCTTCATATCCGTTGCATTGTATACCTCGACGGCGCGTTGCTGCAGCCGATCGCGCAACGCGTCCGAAATCTCGGCCGGCGTGATTTCCTCGGACTCGCCGTCGTACTTCGCTGCGTAGTCGAAAAATTCCCGGTGCGTGATGATTTCTGTGACGGGCAAAGCCATCGGTTCTCCGTGTTCATCCGGAATCACGCCAGTGGTGAATTCGCGGCCACTCAACAGCGACTCGATGATGACGCCAGCGGCGGCCCCCACTTCCATGGCGTGCGATATCGCGGCGTCCATATGGTCGACCCGCGAAACTTTTTCAATCCCGATGCTCGATCCGGTTTCGTTCGGCTTCACGAAACACGGCAAGCCTAGCTGGTGGGCCAACTCGGCTGCAGACCACGTTTCGCCGGGTAAGAGCTGCACCGCCTGTGCGACGGGGATGCCTGCCTCACGTAAAACGTCGGTGGTGCGGCCTTTGTGAAAAGTCAACGCCATCGCGCGGGAATCCCCGGTTGTGAACCGCATTCCAGCCGCTTCCAGCAAACCTTGCAGTTTTCCGTCTTCCCCTGGGGTGCCGTGCACCATGATGAAAACGCCGATGAAACCGATTGGATTGGCCAATAAAGCTTCCATGGAGGTGGGCGTTTTGATGCCCTCGTGATCTACGAACCAGCCTTCGGAGTCGATGTGAACCAAAACGGGAGCAAAACGATTGCGGTCCATGTGGTCCATAAGCATTTTGGCGGATTTGCGGGAAATCGCTGCTTCACCGGAGTACCCGCCGGTAAATACGAGGATGGATTGCGGTTGAGCCATGTGCAGCAGGCAATTGAAGATTCGCGCTGTGTGAAACCGTTCGAAAAATAACGCGGCTGCCCCGTGATTTATTCCTTGCCTGTGGCCTTTCCTTCCACCGCCAGTTGTTCACGAATTCGCATCATCCGTGCCAATACTTCTTCACGGGTTTGACCGGTGATGGTCACGTGGCCCATTTTGCGAAAGGGCTTCACCGCAGACTTTCCGTAGAGATGCGGATGGACGCCTTCCGTAGCCAATGCGACATCGATGCCCCGATAATCGGGCACGCCATGCGCTTCGGCACTGCCCACGATGTTGACCATCGCTCCTACTGGGTGGACGGGAGCAGTCGAGCCGAGCGGCAAATCGAGCACAGTACGGAGGTGCTGTTCAAATTGCGACGTGGCGTTGGCTTCGATGGTGTGGTGCCCGCTGTTGTGGGTGCGGGGAGCGACCTCGTTGACCAGAATTAGACCTTGTTTATCGAGGAACAACTCCACGGCCAGCAGGCCTTCGAACTCCATGCACTCAGCCACTTGGATGGCCACGCGCTCCGCTTCGGATGCTTGCTCAGGGGTGATGTCGGCAGGTGAAATGAGGAAATCGACGAGATTGGCCACGGGGTCAAAGACGGCTTCGACCACCGGGAAGCAACGCGTTTCACCCGAACTGTTGCGAGCGACAATAACGCTGAGCTCCTTGTCGATGTCGACTGCTTGCTCCAGCACGCTTGGCACGTGAAAGGCGCGATCTGCATCCTGTGCGTTCTTCAACACCACAACGCCTTTGCCGTCGTATCCCCCTTTGCGCATTTTCTGTACGATGGGGAAGCCCATCACGCCGATATCGTCGGCCGTTTCGATGAGCTGGAACGGGGCGGTGGGTATGCCGTGATCCGCAAAAAATTGTTTTTGTAGGCCCTTGTCTTGAATGATGGCCAGGTGATTGGGCTTCGGAATCACCCGAACGCCGAGAGATTCCAATGTACGCAGGCCTTCGACCGATACGTGTTCGATTTCAATCGTGATGCAATCGAGATTCGCACCAAAAGCAACCACAGCGTCTGCGTCCTGCAAATCACCTTGCACAAAACGATGGGTGAGGTTGCGGCACGGCGCGTCAGCGCTGGGGTCCATGACCTCCACTCGGGCGTCGAAATCCACAGCGGATTGGATCATCATGCGGCCGAGTTGGCCCCCGCCCAACACGCCGATGCGTAGAGATGGACCGAAGGAAGTAGAGTTTTTGCTTGCGCTTGCCATGCCGCAAAGATATTCTGCCGAATTTAGCAGCATGGAAATTTTGGAACACGTTTTTTTAGGTAACCCTTTGCAAGAATGGGGAATTGCTTTGTTGTGGGCGATTGGCGGTGTGGTGTTTGGGAAAATTCTTTACCGTTGGTTCTCGAGCCGCATGCGGAAGCTGGCGGAAAAATCAGCTTCCAAGCTGGATGACATGATTGTGGACAAGGTGGAAGAGCCGCTAGCCCTGGGTGTAGTGCTGCTCGGGTTCTGGTTTGGATACGATCACTTGCATTTTGGGGAAAGTACAGACCAATTTATGGAGCACGTATTCTCGATTGCTGTTGCTGTCGATGTGACGTGGATGGCGGCGCGTCTGTTGGACAGTGTGTTGGGCAATGCTTTGACCAATGCGAGCGAGAAATCGGATTCTGTGATGATGTCCCAAATTGCGCCGATTCTTCGGAAAACAATGCGCTCCACGGTGTGGGTTTTGGGTGTGCTCATGGCCATGAACAATGCAGGCTATGATGTAGGTGCCTTGCTTGCAGGTGTTGGAATTGGCGGATTGGCCATGGGTCTTGCCGCAAAGGACTTCGTTGCTAACATTTTTGGAGGCATTACGGTTTTCATCGACAAGCCATTTGTGGTTGGAGACCGAGTGCAGTTGGACAGTGTTGATGGCGTGGTGCTGGAGATTGGAATTCGGTCAACGCGGGTGAAGACACTCGCTGGTCGAATTGTCACCATTCCGAACCACAAGTTCACGGAAAGTGTAGTTGAGAATATTACAGCTGAACCCGCTCGGAAGATTCGAATTGACTTGGGCTTGACTTATGATACATCCCCAGAACGAATTGAGGAGGCCATTGCGATTGTTCGCGAAATTGTAGAAAAGCATACGGATACGGAAAATGAGAACATTATCTGGTTGAGTGGATTTGGGGATTTTTCACTGACTGTAAGTGCGATCTATTATGTCCGAAAAGCTGCAGACGTGAGCCTCACCCCAGGTGCGGTGAACTTGGAGATTTTGCGTCGCTTTAACGAGGCGGGCCTCGAGTTTGCCTTCCCGACCCAAACTTTGATTCACCAAGGAGCTACCGAGAGTCTAGGCTGATGACTGCCCAACTTCGCCTATCTTGCCCCCTGCATTCACGACTAACCTTCATGCTATGAATGATTTAGAAGTTGCGCGACAAGCGTACGATGTGGTGATTTTGGCGAGCGAAGCTCGGTATTGGTATTTCATGCTCGGAAGTGTGATCGCAGGATTTGTGGTGATTTCTGCCTTTGCTAAGCTTACCGGTGAATCCAAGGAACGCGCGCTGCGTGGAGCGGGTTGGGTCATGATTGCAGCGAATTTGGTGCCGCCGCTATACGGATGGTGGAGCCCCGAGGTGGATTTAAATATCCACCGAAATCTGCCCATTCATTTTTGCGGACTCAATGGCTGGCTGATTGCGTTCAATTGCTTTTGGCGGAACCCCAAGGTGTTTACGTTCACCGCGTTCTTGGGCACCATCGGTGGAGTGCATGCGTTGCTCACGCCTCAGTTGACGATCGGTGATGCGCCGGCGATTTTGGTGCATTATTACTTCAATCATACGGCAATCGTGGTGCTTCCGATGATCATGGCACGCAGTTATGGATTTCGCTTCCCGAAATGGGGATGGGCTTGGACGTATGTCGCGGCGGCGGTGCTTTCGACGTCGGTCGGCGTGTTCAATTGGTATTTGAACACCTACCATCCCGCCGACATCACGGCCAATTACATGTACATGTGGGAAGCGCCAAAAGTGGACAATCCGTTTGTCCAAAAAGCCGCTTGGCCTTGGTACATCTTGCCGTTGCATGCAGCGCTGGTGCTGCATTTGTTGGTCATCAATGCGGGATACCGCTGGGGCACTCCACTCGAAGCGCTGGCTGGTGAGAAGTGGTGGCGTCGGCGGTTTACTTGAGCCAGCAGCGGTCCCGAGGCTAGCTCCGCACTTCTTATCAACCCAATTTCCACGTTGCATCGAAAAGCGAAAGGGGAGAAATACCTTCGTAGCATGCGCGCATATTTGGATTTACTTGATCATCTGTTGACCAATGGAACCCTGCGGGAGGACCGCACGGGAACAGGAACCATCGGCTGTTTTGGCTATCAAATGCGGTTTGATTTGCAGGACGGTTTTCCGGTGCTCACGACTAAAAAGCTCCACCTGCGATCCATCATCCACGAGCTACTTTGGTTCTTGCAAGGCGATACGAATATCCAGTACCTGAAGGATAATGGCGTGCGCATCTGGGATGAATGGGCCGACGAAAATGGCGACCTCGGCCCGGTGTACGGATACCAATGGCGCAGTTGGCCCAACCCCGACGGCTCCCACACGGACCAAATCACCAAGCTCGTCGACCAAATCCGAAACAATCCGTATTCTCGCCGCCACGTGGTCTCCGCTTGGAATCCGAGTTTCATCGACGACATGGCCTTGCCGCCTTGCCACTGTCTTTTCCAATTTCACGTGGACAACGGACGCCTCAATTGCCAACTTTACCAGCGTTCGGCCGATACGTTCCTCGGTGTGCCATTCAACATCGCGTCGTACGCCTTGCTCACCATGATGATGGCCCAGGTTTGCGACCTTGAGCCAGGAGAATTCGTGCACACATTCGGCGACGTCCACCTCTACACAAACCATGTGGAGCAGGCCCGCGAGCAATTGACCCGCGACCCGCGACCACTTCCGAAAATGTGGATGAACCCGGACGTCAAGGACCTGTTCGCGTTTACGTATGATGATTTCAAATTGTTGGATTACGATCCGCATCCGCACATTAAGGCGGCGGTTTCGGTCTAGCATCAATACGGACCCATGCGGATTTCCATCATCGTAGCGGTGGCCAAAAACGGCGTGATCGGACGGGACAATGACCTCGTGTGGCGCTTGCGCGACGATATGAAGTTTTTCTCGGACACGACGCGAGGGCATGCGGTCATCACCGGGCGCAAGAACTACGAGTCGATTCCCGAGCGGTTTCGGCCGTTGCCAGGTCGCCAAAACATCGTCATTACGCGCAATGCGGCCTACGAAGCACCGGGTGCCCAGGTCGTTCATTCGCTCGACGCCGCGTTGGAAGCCGCTCGCGCGGCGGGATCGGTGGAAACTTTCATCATTGGCGGAGGTCAGGTGTACAGGGAAGCGCTGGGACGACCAGACGTCGAACGGATTTTGCTCACGCATGTCGATGCCGAACCGGAGGGCGATACGTTTTTTGACTTGGATGCACTGGATGCAGGCTGGACGGCTTACCCCATGGACGTGGCATTCGAGGCGGACGACCGCAACGAATTTGGTTTTCAGATAACGGAATACGTGCGGCATGAATGAGTTCTATCTGGGAGTCGAACACATCACGGATTTGCAGGGGTACGATCACATGCTGTACCTGCTCGCGTTGGTTGCTTGGGCGGCGCTTTCAGATACGTGGCGTGTGGTGATTTTGGCTACGGCTTTTACGTTGGGTCACAGCATCACGCTGCTTTTGGCCGGAATGGGCTGGGTGCATGCCAACGGTGCTTGGATTGAATTCTTGATTCCGGTGACGATTGCCTTGACGGCGGTGTGGAATTTGCGCCGCGGGGCTGCTGCGAGTGGAAAATCCCGCTCTAGGGTTGGCCTAACTTATGCAGTAACCGTGGCGTTCGGACTCATCCACGGGTTGGGATTCAGCTCCTTTTTTCGCATGATGCGGGAGGAGGGTGAGGGCATTGTGATGCCGCTGTTGCGATTCAATTTGGGTGTGGAAGTTGGCCAATTGCTGATTTTAGCGGTTTGCTTGGCAGTGGCTTCTGTGGCTCGCGCGCTTGGTGTGACCCCGCGAGAGCAACAGGTATTCGTGTGCTCGGTTACGGGTACGGTGGCGGTGCTCATGGCGCTAGAGCGGGTGCCATTTTGATGCTTGAGTTCACGGAGAATCCTCATCGCATTCTTAACTTGGCATCATGGTTCGCGCCGCGATGCTTTTACTTATCCGAGTTTACCAGCTCATGCTCAGTCCGTTGTTGGGGTCGAATTGCCGTTTCCAGCCCACGTGCTCAGCCTACGCAAAAGAGAGCATCGAATTGCACGGCCCTTGGCGAGGCGGTTGGTTGGCGATGCGTCGCATTGCACGTTGCCATCCGTGGACCGAACCGGGCTATGATCCCGTTCCCAACGCTGAATCTTCCACTGAACACAACAAACCATGAGCACCATGCGCGTGATTCGAATTTTGACATTAACCTGGGCCTCCGCGGTAATCCTGAATTCCTGTGGCGAAAAAGCCGATAGCCCCTCG
>Ga0181568_10000582_pt1 | contig 32883 bp, 23 predicted proteins | sample 101ome_20_FD_133758 | JGI IMG/M metagenome (GOLD analysis project Ga0181568, IMG submission 133758) | Coastal salt marsh microbial communities from the Groves Creek Marsh, Skidaway Island, Georgia - 101404AT metaG (megahit assembly) | ecosystem: Environmental > Aquatic > Marine > Intertidal...
AGGTGCTGCAGGTGCAGGTGGCGCTGGTGCCGCTGGCGCTGCTGGCGCTGGCGCGGGCGGGGCTGCTGGTGGTGCGGGGGGTTGCATGTCATTTTCCTCCTTATTTCTTCAGTTTCCCCAACGACGAATTAGTGGGATGATTTCCCGTAGTTCTTCGTTGGAATAGGTTCTTGCTGAACTTACGAGTTCAACAAGGCGTGGGTCACGAACCATCTGCATGATTTCTGCAGGGGTCTTGCGAGCAAATTCATCTCGCGTGAGATCGTTAAATTGCCGGACCTTCGATAGGAATGCTTCCCTCGTCCGGACTTGGTATAGCGAAGTGTCCAACTTCGTAGGCCGTTCTCTAAAGCGTGTCAAGTCGAAGACGTGACGCCAGTTTTCTTTCTCTGGAACGACCATGATAGCAATGGCAAGAAGTGCAAAGAGGTTGAGAATAATCAACCACTTGAGGTAAGCATCACTGGTCAAGAGAACGACAGCTCCGATGGCTTCAGTAAACGGCTGCGTAGCAACACTCGAAACGTGACGGCTTTCATCAAAGACGATGTTGAATTCATCGGTATTTCGTGTAATCTGCAGAGAGAGTTCATCGTTGTCAAACTCCATCATGTCTCGCACCAAAGCACGGAAGTAGAGTTGGTTTCCTTGCCAGGCTGTGTCCCCTTGTGCAGAAACCAATCCGTCTGGGTCTGTATCCCAGCAGGTGTGGGAATTCTCTTGATAGAGATCGGAGCCGCATTGTTGCTTCCCGGTTAGGTCCGCGTCCCCAGCATCCCATAGGTGGTTTGCAAACACGGAGTGATCGGAGACAAAGACGATGCTACCTGTCACAGAGACTTCCCCGCTGTCGCCATCTGATTTTGTATCGTAGGCATCGATGTTCGGATAGTCAATTCGTACAATCAAATCTGTTTTACCAGTCTTTGGGTTTGCAACGTTGTTAATGTCGAAACCTGACCGGGCAACGAATGCTTGATCGCTTGCTGAAGCAAGTACACTTACGTCCCGATTGTCATCCTCAACATCAAGCACTTGGATTGCTGTAGGCGAATGGAAGAGGACAGGCATGCGGCAATTGTCTGTGTCTCCTGCGGAAACCTCTGCTTCAGTACAAGGAGTACGTAGAGATGCCTCATCCATAAGTTCCAAATCTTCACTCACCGAAGCTACTGACCAAAGGCGAGTGTGCTGTTCCGGCATACGTACGCCTGTTGCATCGGTAACTTCGTAGAACCATTTCTTGTCAGCAACAGGTGCGTCGAAGTAGAGAACACCGAACTCCTCAGCAACTCGCTTTGCGTTGGTCGAGTTTGCTGCAAGAATGACCTTGCCTCCTTTTTCGGTGACGAAATCGTATATCGCTTTGGCTTCTGCTGCATCGAATGGTTTCTCAGGTGCAGCGATGATCAACATAGTTCGGTGAGGGTCTTGCCAATCGTTGACGAGCATCGGCGTAGACATGGTATTGTAGATGGAGTATTTTTCACCAGACTTACCGTCTTCACTTTCTCCGAGAGTGTCGCGCATCTTGGAAAGTTGTTGATATTGATAATCACCATCTGCATTTCGAACATAAGGAGAAAAGACCGTCTCTTTGGAGGATGAGGCTAGAACAATAAGGACAGTGGAAAGCAGAATTGAAACCACGAGCCCAACCATGAGTTTCTTTTCGACAGAGAGTTTTGTTTTCTCTGTTTCAGCCATAATTCCACCTCATTTTGCGGCAAGCGCAGTATGTTCTTTTCTTCGGAATCACGATACACACATAATGATTCTCCCTTGACGTTTAGAGAGGTTTTTATGATATCAAGACAATTAAATTCGTCGCTAATCAGCAGACATCGAGGCGATTTCGGTGAAGAAGTGCGATAATTCCGAGCAAAATAATAACGGTTTGTGAACCCAAGGTTGGTAGGGCCGAAGAACCGTCCGAATCTGAGCCTGAATTTGACGAACTTGAACCCGTGTCTCCGGAGTTTGAATCCTGACTTCCGCCCGATTCATCAACATCAATTTCAAACGACACACTGCGCTCTAAACCGTTACCTTCAGACGTCACAATTAACGTGACCTCACAGGTCTTCGACGAGTGGGCCGTTGAAGGAGCAATACGGAATTGAACTTCAGCTGGCAAATTACCATTCACATCGGTTGGTTGAATTTGTGTATCTTCACCTTCCTCTAACCCTTCAATTTCGAGGAGGGGGCAACTACGGATATTCGCTTCAATTTTGCTCGCAGCATCAACGCTATTGCCCATATTTCGAAGGATCAACGTTTCTTCAATCCATGTCCCTGCGTCGACAGAAGTCGCTGCGAGAGTAACTTCTGGGATGAGTTTGTGATATCTCGGAACGTTGAGATTTGCATCGATTTCCTTGGATGTCCCCGGCGTACCTGCCGCACTCTCTTCTGCAGTCACAACAATGGTAATTTTGTCGCTTGGAGAGTGACTACGCAATATTTTGGAATCTGAATCCGACAATACGATTGAAAACGTTTCATTTGATTGTGAACTGACAGTAATGGATTCATCATAGTACGTATCAATAAATTCAATGTCGTCATCAAATTCAACTGTAATGGATAGAGTGATATCGTTTATCCTTGGATTGTCAATAAAGAACACAAGTGTGTCTTCGAATTTCCACTTTTCACCATCCAGTGAGAGGTCGTAACTCGGTTCAACTTCAGTATCCCACCCAAATTCCCACTCGTTGTTGGCTGGGAATTGTGCATGACCGGATGGAAGCATGGCAACAATTAGGAGCGTGAAAAAGATCCATGCGATTTGTTTCATGCGTGATCACCAAGAATTTCTCGAAGGCTTCGCTTCGCCAACACACGGACCATCGATTTGCGGTATCGTGGAGGAAGTGCAGTGTTGTTCACAGGTTTGATTGATTTCATGATGGTTTCAGAGAGATGAGCGATGTGTTCACCTGAAAAACTCACTTCAAGAGATTCAACTTCTGCTTGATGCGAACGTGGAATAGATTCTAAGGCCGTTGAGGCGATACGCAGTGTCGATGCATTGCCTGGAATCCAAGATGATGCCAGACCCGCTTCAGGGAAGTCCCAAGACTCTCGAACACGGAGTTTCTTGTAGGAGCCGATCCTGTTTTCAACGCCTTCTGGGAAGGTCACCTTGAGGACAAACTCCCCTTCTTGAAGCACGTTACGTGTAATTCCATCAAGCTGGAAAAAGTCCTCAACAGGGAGACTACGCTGACCGTTTGGGCCAATGATGTGGATTATGCCTTCAAGAACAATGAGCGATGGTGCAAGATCGCCTTGATAGGTTGCGACACAGAGAGTGTTCTGATTTGGAATAACCCTACAATCCGATCCCGTTCCACAATCTTCCTTGTGGCACCAGTCGATTGAACGGCGCCAATCTTCGCTCTGATTAAACCAAAAACAGCGTGTATCGAGGCAGATGTTTCCTCCCAAGGTTGCATTGTTCCGAATTAATGAGGACGCAACCTTGCTTGCAGCGGATGCAATCAGCGGATGAACATTGTCAGATGTGGTCAATGCACCCAATCGAGCCATGGCTCCGATTTCATGCATGGAAATTGTATCAAGACCAGGAATGTTTGCCAGTGAAATAACGTGCGTTTTGACGTTAATGTGCCATTTGTAATTTGGCAAGAGATCTGTACCGCCGGCGACCCAGTCAAAGGATTCTTCCTTTGCAAGGAAGGATGATGCCAGTTCACAAGCTTCCTCAACGGTCTTCGGATGATGGAGATTGAATGGAGGCATCAGCATCATTGGTCACCTCCCATTTGGCGTTGTTCTTTCTTCAGCCAGGCCTTTCCTGCAAGACCGAGTTCGGCCAATTGTTCAGGCACGGGCTCAACAGCGGACTTCCAACCTTCAACTTGATCTTCAAGAGGTCGATCCGGATCAAATCCAAACAACACACCGTTAACATAGGCGCTCGTATCCTCGCTGCGCTGGCGTCGACGGTCACGTTCCTTGTGTTCAGTACCGCGTGCAACCAATGTTGCTTGCAAGGAACTGTGTTCTAAACGAGGTGAGGGGAGTTCTGTCTCATCAATTCCTCCAAGGGTCTTTGTCTTGGCCGAGATGGCCTTCCAAACGACATCTGGAGTAAGAGGCAATTCTCGAATTCGAACACCAATAGCGTCGTAGACTGCATTGACCACTGCAGGGAGAATGGGCAGTAGAGGCCCTTCACCTGCTTCTTTTGCACCAAATGGACCTTCAGGATCCGATGATTCAACAATGATTGGCGTTACATGAGGCATTTCGTGAACCGATGGAATCTTGTATTCCAATAAGTTTGGATTCTGCAAATGCCCTGTTCGACCGTATACCATCTTCTCAGAGAGAACTTGTCCAAGGCCCATGTGGCAAGAACCAATGATTTGTCCCTCAACAGCGAGTGGATTGAGTGCTTTTCCGCAGTCATGTGCAGCCCAAACGTTGGTGCAAGAAACAAGACCCGTCTCAACATCAACGTCGACTTCAGCCACGTACGCAGAGAACGAATATGCAGGTGCGAGACCAGCTGCAGCACCTTTGTGAACGCCTCCCATTGGAGGTGAACGATATGCTCCACTCGAGATGAGCGAGCCCTTGTCCTCTTGCGCCTTGTGCAGTGCCTCAAGATAGGATACGCCAACAGCAGGATCGTGTTTGTAATAGATACGGCGATCGTTGAGGACAAGGACGTCTGGGTGATATCCAAGCATCTCCCAAGCAGCATTGAGCAGTTTCTCACGAATGTCGAGTGCTGCACGAATCGCAGCGTTCGCATTCATGAACGTCACTCGACTGGAGTAGGACCCTAGGTCAACCGGACTCGTATCGCTCTCGTGCGAACGGACGTGTATCATTTCGATCGGAAGTGCGAGGACTTCAGAAACAACTTGAGCGACTGCTGTGGTAGAACCTTGCCCGATATCAGCAGCACCGGTGTGAACAGTGACGCCTCCGTCCATGTCAATCTGCATGTGAACAGTAGCGTGTGGGAAACGATTCGGGTCCCAGTGAATGGGTAAACCAGAGCCTGATATGAAGAATCCACATCCTATTCCGATGCCTTTGCCAAGTGGCATTTGTCGGAACTTTGAATTCCATTCAGAGCCTTCGCGGACTCGTTCAAGGGCTTCGCGCATTCCGTTCGATGTTATTCTAAACCCAGAGATGGTCCGGCTATGAGGAGGAAGAAGATTCGCAAGGCGTAAATCGATTGGATCGACCTGCATTTGTTCAGCCATTTCATCGAGGCCAACTTCAACTGCACATCGTGTGTTGACTGCTCCGTGACCACGCATAGCGCCACTCGCAGGCTTGTTGGTCCACACTCGAGCACCGGTATAATGGAAGGAACCGAGTTCGTATGGAGCAGTTGCAAGGACGCCGTTGTAGTAGGAAGTGACGTGGCCAAAGGAAGCAAATCCACCTCCATCAATGAGTGCATCAATATCAAATCCGGAAATTCGTGCTTCTTCATCAGCGGTCATCTTCACTTCGATGTAACTCGGGTGTCGACCTCGGTTGATCCAATATACTTCCTCTCGAGTGAAGTTGATGCGGACTGGGCGCCCTGCTTTTCGAGAGAGAATGGCAGCGCACATTTCGTGAGGGAATGGGTCTGATTTACCGCCAAAACCACCCCCAACGAAGGTCCGAATAACGTTGATTTGGTGCATCGGGACTTCGAGAACAGTTGAAAGTGCACGATGAGCGTAATGAGGCACTTGTTGCGGAGTGTAAAGTTGCAGACGGCCGTTTGGGTCCCAATGAGCTACAACAGCGTGTGGCTCTGTAAATCCGTGATGAACACCTTCCATTCGCCACTTACCATGAGAGGAGGCTGTTGGGTCTGCGACGAGACTTCGATCACCAAACTCTTGGAAAACACGCTTTTGCACATTGGTTGTTCCGACGTGATACTTTCCACGCCAGTGTATCGGTTCATCCTGATCTTCAAGCCCCTTCCTTGGGTCGAAAACTGGTTCTAGGACTTCCCATTCAATCTCGAACAGATTGAGTGCTTCCATAGCAGTGGCTTCATCTACTGCAGCAACGCAAGCAACCAGATCACCAACGTGTCGAACTTTCTCAACAGCCATAGCATGTTCGTCTTTGGTCACGGGCAGTACTCCGAATGTGTTCGGCGCATCTGCACCAGTTGCAACGGCAAGAACTCCGGGGAGTGCTTCAACCCTTGAAGTGTCAATGGATTTGATTTTTGCATAATGGTGCGGGGAACGGAGAATCTTCCCAATGATTTCATTTGGAAGTCGAACGTCATCCCCGTACCAAGCTTGGCCCGTAACTTTTGCATGTGAATCGACCAAGGCTCTTGGCTTTCCTACTTCTGTACCGGTTCGATATCTGTCGTGAATGTGCGAACCTGCAGGTTGGGGCTCCTTGCCACCGACGGACTCAGGGATTGCATCGAGGTCTCGGGGTGACATTGTAGGTCGAGAACCTCCCGAACCGGGTGGAGGAAACTTCTGTTTGCCAGCTACACGCTTTCCATCCTTGCGGGTTTCGCCTGATGACCCACCTGGTTGTTGACGATAGCCTCCTGCCATGATATCACCTCGCATGACCAGGTGGCATCGATGGTTCATCGGGGCCTTCCGGATGTGGATTTGGGTGTGGGTCGCTTGCCGGTGCTTGAGCAGGGGCATCACCGCGTTTGATTTCTGCTGCGGCTTCTATAGAATCAACAATCTGTTGATAACCAGTACATCGGCAAAGGTTCCCTTCGATTGCACAGGCAATTTCGTCACGGGTTGGATTCTGATTTTCGTTGAGAAGTGCTTCTGCGCTCATGAGGAATCCTGGTGTGCAAAAGCCACATTGTGAACCTCCATGAGTTGCAAAGCAAGTTTGAATCGGTGCAAGGTGAGCCCCTTCTGCAAGGCCTTCGACAGTCGTGATCGCCTTACCTTCGACTTGACCGGCTAAACAAAGACATGACAATCGGGGTTCACCATCGATGAGAACTGCACAGCAGCCACATGTTCCTAAATCGCAACCACGCTTGACGCCAAGCATACCCACTTCATCTCGCAAGACATCGAGAAGAATGGCATTCGAAGGAGCAATTGCTTGAACATCTTGCCCGTTCACGTTCGCTGACCAAATCGTCTTTGGCGCAGATGGAATCATTGTTACATGTTCTTTTCCGACCACATGACTCACCTAACTTAACCTTGGGAACTCCGTCTATGAATGTAAGGTATCACTCCACTGCAAGGGTTAGGCCTTCTCATCCCAAAATGGATTCTCAGACAAATCTGAATCGACTGCATCAACGATTTGAGCATCGAGATACGTTCTGAGCTCTTTACCCGCCAGCGCCCCTTCTTCTCGATTCGAGATCAATGAAATCAAAAGAAGTACGATGAGGAAGATGACGATTCCGCCGATTGAAAATCCAACGATGGCTCCTGTCGAGAATCCATCTTCAGTTTCTGACATCACAGGATCTGTCTCGTCATCCATCAACATGATCTCTGCAGTAATCAACGGAGAGGCAGAAGTTGTTCCGTCGACGTATTGAATGCCTCGCAACGAAATGGTATGGTTGCCAAGAATGGCTGTACCAGGAAGATGCTCGATTTGATGAATAATGTCGATGATCGAAAGCTCTCCAGAAGAGTCCCCTGACTCATAGCCGTGGATGTTTGACCAATCATCGCGCAGGTGGTTACTTCTCCATTGGACAGTCTCCATGTTCTCACTGACGTCGAAAACGATACTGTCACCACGTTCGAGATGGATACGATTGTCAAGCGTTGCAGGGGTTGAAATCACCACGCTGAGGTTTGAATTGAAGACATAATCGCGTTCAGCTGCCTCAAGAAGCGCATCAAGTGCACGAACTTCGCCGTGCCCGTAGACATTGTTTTGTCTGTTCTTAGGAATGAGGTCTTCAGCACATGGCTCATTTGCGGCCATGTAGTGGCATTGTCTGTAGGTCGCTGTCTCTTGCATGATGTTTCGAATATCAAACGGTGAAAGATCTGGGTTTGCTTGGAGCATCAAGGCCGCTACACCAGCCGCACCAGGTGTTGCCATACTTGTACCGCTGAATGCGACATAACCGTCACCGGAGTTGGCAGCGACGGACATAACGTCTGAGCCGACATAAGCAATGTTTGGTTTTATTCGACCTTCCTCTGTTGGCCCTTGACTGCTGTAAATTGCGATGCTTGAATCCTTGTCCAATGCTCCGACGGTAATCGCATCTTCTGCGCTACCTGGCGTTCCAATTTGAGCAGAAAATGCACTGTTGCCAGCCGCAATGAACAGGGCAATGCCAGCACGAACCATTTCGTTTGCATACCGGTTAACACTGTCCTCCTCGGAGGATGTCCATTCGATGGCTCCAGGACCTCCAAGACTCATCGATGCGGCACGAATGTTGAATTCATATCGCTTCTCAACGGTCCACTCCATTCCAGCCATGACGGTTGCAAAAGAGCCGCTTCCACCTTCATCGAGAACCTTGACACCGACCAATGAAGCCTGAGGTGCCATTCCGGGGTGGTCATAGTTTGGTGCACCGGTTCCTGCAGTCGTTCCTGCACAGTGAGAACCGTGCCCTTGGTCGTCGTATGGGAAGACTTCAGTACCGTTGGTCAAACTTGGATTGTTAACGGGATCGTAAAATGCTATGATTTTTGGGTCGTAGGTGGCGTTGTCATCATCTTGGTCGTCAAGGCTAGCGTGATTACCATCGATTCCAGTATCAATGATAGCAACTGTCGTACCTGAACCGTCATATCCGGTCTGAGCCCATGCGGTGTCAACTCCATGGAGCACTGCAGCGTCTCCATTGGCAACGGAAAGGATTCCATCGAGTTCAAGCATCACAACTCCAGGCAATTGAGAGGCCTCGAGGATGTATCCGACCGGGACACGGCCCGCTAATGCGTCGATGCCCTCCAAAGTCCATTGGTGGCGGTATTCAACCGCCTCCTCAAGCATTCGAATTTCTGCATCACCGGGAGTGTAAGAGAAATCGATGATCAACGGAAGTGTTTTGTCATCACCAAGGAAGAGAGGGTTCTTCTGATGGACTTCAATCATATCACCAATTCCGTTACCGTCTCGGTCGACGGTGGTCTCAACCCACCATCCTTCTTCCTCAGAGCTTGGGTTCGATTCTACGGGCACTGTAGCGAGAACGGTCGGCAAAACAAACATGGCGAGACAGAGGATTGTTAGCGTCAATCTTGGAGACTTCGCACGGGTCATGATTGTCCCACGAAACACTATTGTTTGAACTCTTTCAATTCGAGTGTTAAGAAATCGCTCTGAATTCCTACACTGACCAGAAATGATGGGTGTTAATTTATATCGTTAATCATTTGAAGCACAGTTGATTCAAATGCCTGCACCACAGAGGAAACCCAAACAAATGGTCTCAATTGCAAACGATGCAATTTACGCAAATGAAGAGGAAGAAATACCGTTTAAGCCCGTAATTGTTCGCGCCCCTGGACAGACAAACGGAGATTCACTCGAACGATTTACTGAAATTACAATGTTTGGCGTTGCAATGATCACCATCTGGACAGGACTACTCGGAATTGCATTCGCCGAGGGAGTCGGTGAAGAGAAATTTATGATACTGTTTATCGGCGGTCTTATTTCATCTGCAATCGCTCTTTTCATGGTTGAATTGCAGGCCAAAAAGAACGAGTATCAACTCATGATTTCGCAAAATTATCTTCTCGGCATGGCCTTCTTTTTCATGGCTGTTGGTACACTTTGGGGCCTCCGATTCCTCGGAGGCTACTTCACGTTGCAAGAATTCGAGTTTGATGGAAGTCAATTTACGATGCTCGGTTCAATCGATTCTGAAACTGGGGATTTCAAAGCAAGTGCCAACATGATCTACGTACAGGCGTTTGGAGCCTTTGCAATGTGGTTCATTCATCGCCGAATCCTCGATCGATACAAAGGAGACACATCGTTTGGTTGGGCAGTTGCAAGCTACATTCCGCTCGCTCTGTTGCTTGTCGGCGTAGGAACTTGGATTGAATGGGCAGAATACGAAGTATCCTACCCACTTGGAATCTCAATTGTTGGATTGTGCGGACTTGCCATGTACAGCGCGCTCATGTCAAACAAATCAATCAATTTCGCCGTGGTAAGCGTCGCGTCAGGAATTATCCCAATTATCTATGAGATTCTCAATGAGAATGCGCCTGAAGGCGGCAGAGGTGGAGCCCTTTCCCTCCTGGTTTTCATCATCATCATCCAAGGTTATTTGGCTGGAAACGAGCGACTTAAGCAGACACTGGCCGAAAGAATGTCGTTCTTCATGATTGGTGTCGTCATCGTCGCCATGCTCATAGCAAGTTTAGAAGATCTCAATCTCATCATCGGACCGTTAAAGCCAGCAAGTCTTGGAAGTCAAGGTGCTGCTGATTTAATGACGCTTCCAGTTGCCCTATGGATCACGGTACTTTGTGCATATTTCCCTGCAACGCACAGAAACAGGGTCCCCGCTATGCCCATCGGCCTTGCATTTTCCTTGTGGACACTAGACGGTGATGAAGCAATCATTCCTTGGGTTATCGCACTCTTCATGATTTCATACATGCTTTTCGCTGCTGAAGCCACGCGAAAGTGGGTCGCAAATCTCACCATGTCTGCCTTGTCGTTTTCATATCTCTTCAGCGATCGAATCGGTTATGGTGTCGATCAAATTGAGATGGATATCGTTATCGCCATTGGTATTGTTGTGATTGCTGAATCTGCTAGGAGACTTGACAAAATTTCAATTTGGAGCAGTGTGCAAACGGTTTCGTTTATCGCGCTAAGTTCAACAATTTTGGATTCAGCATACTGGTTTGTCACTTGGATCTTCGTCATTTATCTGCTCGGCATGGTCTACGAATCGATGATCAGAGCGCGAGGCAAGGATGACATTGAACGCCGTAATTCAACGCTCGCCCTCATCACAGCATTGGCTGTGAGCACGGGACTGCTCTTGGCTGGTAAACTTGAGATTCCTGACTCTTACCAACTCTCTGCTCTTAACGGAGTGTCACTCGAGTTTGTGTTGCTCGGCCTCATTGTCTATGGCCTCTTCAATACAGTCAGAGATGTAGAAGTCGATATTGGACAATTAATGTCACTGCTTGAATTGAAGGCTGCAGGCTCATACACGTACGACTCAGAGACCAATGCCTGGTACATCAAGGAAGTTGACGACGCTGAGGTGCTTACCGAAAGCTCGATCGGTTCTATCGGTCGAATTTCTCTCGCATTTTCACTCCTTGCAACCACGATTGGAATCAGCATGCTCAATCCCGAAATGTTGGTTGGCGATACGTTCTATCTCGTTGGCTTGTACATTATCCCTATTGGAATACTGATGTGGGAAATCAAATCCATGGATGTCATCTCATCACAAAGCAGAATGATTGGAGCATTCATGCTTCTGATTATCGCAGCTTCGTCCATTCCATTGATGTTTGAAGTTCAGCATTCAGACGGATTCTTCAAGGCGGGAATTCTCTATGACATCATCTTCCTTTCCGCACCTATTAGCGCATTTGTTCTCATCAACAAGCGTGGTCTTGACAGAGACCACTTGAGCCGGCCTGCCGACCAAATCATGCTTTGTGTTTTGTTGGTCATCGGAATGTTGGATCAATCAGGCGGCTTACTCTTCTTGAGCATGTATGGACTTGTCTCTCTCGTAGCCATTCAGTATCGGCATCACGGTGTCACAATGTTGGCCCCAATCGCAACAGTTTCGATGTATTGGACAATGGAACATGGTCTCGCACACGCTTTCTTGGAGTCATTCTTTGACAGTAGCGACGACATCACCGAAATTCGAATACTGTGGTTCACAAGAGTCACTGGTATGCTCGTCGCAGCACATATGTTGATGCCTATTGCATGGAGCATTCGGGATGTACAAAACAAGGAATACGTGGACAATCCATTCCCTTGGTTCCTACCAATGATATGGTTCCTCTTCGCAGTTTGGGCCGTCCTCCCGTCCGCCTCTTGGTTGCCACTGGTTGCATGTATTTTCGGCATCCTCAACGCATGGGTGCGTGGCGACATCAACCTCATTCCACTCCTGTCGGTAGGAATGATCTTCTCGTTCATGATTGGTTTCACAGATGGTGATTACTTCGCTGGAGAGATCTTTGGATACTCGATGCTCTTCTCAGGTGTGGCCATCTACGTACTTTGGTTGGCTGAATCTTACGGTATTATGCGCATGAACGTGACAGATGAAGAGCGATTGGCAGCACTTATGCCATATTCTTTGGATACGCAATTGCGCTTCTTAGCAATCGCAACGCTCCTTCTGTCGTTTGATGTTGTAAATGGGCTGGGAATGCTTGGCGGAAGCGGTTGGGCAACCTACGAAGCTGTTCAAAAGGGCGACAAGGTTTCGATTCTGTTCCTACCAATCATCGATGGATTAACCGCAGCCAATCTGATTCATCAATTCGAAGTAGGTACTGAAACCATGCAGTCCTACCTCATTGGAGGCATCTTCTTCCTCGAAGGTGCAGTGATGATTTATCTCTCCTCGAGAACCGACAGAATTTACGATTCAAAGGTCTTTGAATGGAAGTCCGATGAGGAGTTCTTTAGTTTCATCGAATACATGGGCTTCTCTGGTGTTGTTGCAGCCTTAACCGGAATCATCTACGCCTTTGGTGAAGACCAAACCAATCTTGCCTTCTTCCTGACTGCAACGATTCTCACTGCGCTTGCAATCACAGGCTTTGATGAAACGCAAGCTGAGGTTCGTTGGCGACGTGGCCTCGGTGTGTTCGGTTCTGTTTTCACGTTGTTCCTCCTCTACCTGAGGCTTGGTGACACCGATGATATTCTCTTTGAGAACCTAACGTTGGTCATTATCGGATTGCTTGCTCTTGGTTACGGATTCCTCTACATGCAGCGTCGATCGATGTTCGATGTTCAAGATGTTGTGATTCCACAGGTGTTTGGTACCGGCGCGTCCAAGGTACGAGAAGTAATTGAGGAAGATGAAGAAGAAATCGAAGAAGAGAATGGTGATGACGTTCAAGAACACGAAATCAAGGCTGAATCATCGTCTGTTGAAGATGAAGAAAGCATCAATTCTGAAGAAATGGAAATCCTTGAATTGGGTGAAGCACTTGAAGAAGAGCTGGACGAGGTTGTCAAGCCAATGGGCAACGCAACGACGAAAAACATTGGTTATATCGAAACTATGGAAGGATTCGACGTCCGTCTACCAAAGGAATCGATTGAACAAATTACCCGAACGATTGCCATGACACCGCATGAAGGATTCAAGCCCGTTGTTCGTGTCAACATGCTCGGACAGATTGTCCTTGACTTCGAACCACTTTGATTATTCTTCCCTGAACAGAGCGGTACGATCGGAGTCAAAGGCTTCATCCGGTACTGATGGGTAAACACCCCAATAGGCTTCTCGTGCTTCTTGATTGATGTTCATGCACATGACAACGTCCCCTGGGCGACTATCCATGGTTTGGCTACCGTTCAAGTGCATCAGCATGGGCTCGATGTTCGACATATTGACTACACCCCAGCCGACCTGTGTGCATGGAGCCACAGGAGACACTGGAGTTGTCCCTGAGAACGGGTCCCAAGTTGTAAAAGACGGATACCAAGCAGACAAATTCAAGGCATTCCGAACCTCTGAATTTCGAATGGTGAAGGACTCGCCATCACTCGTGGCTCCATCAACGAGATAGCCACCACGCTCTGTAGATGCTCCAGAACCTCCATCATTGAATTCTTCTCGAAGTTCTTGAAGAATAAACGAAAGAATCCCGGCTGTTCGAGGCGTCGCAAATGAGGTTCCTGAAGTCTCGTGGTAGCCGTCCGTATCATCATGATTTGGTAGGACTTGCGTCCAATCCGCAGCGATATCCGGATATGAACCACTCATCGTCTCCTTCTGATCGTCTCCTTCCTCAGCATATCCTGCAATGCCGATCGACCATGGTGGGCCTGCAGTTGCATCTTGAACAGCGGGAGAGGGCGTGTTGTCTGCAGCGCCTGTGTGAATCTTGTTGTTTCCAACAACAGCTTCGTAGGTTCCTGTCTCAATTCCTGGGACGGGAAGAGAGCCGATGGCTCCGAATGATGTCGAAATGATGTCAACAAGAGGTTGATTCGAAGCAGCAAGAACCGCTTCGGTTGAGAATCCCTCTACGAAGAAGATCACAGCGTCTGGGTTTGCATCCAAAACTGCACCTGTTACGGCCGTTCCATGTCCATCGGAAGGGTCATCGAGAATATGAATATCCGTGCCTCCATCGGGTGATGTTCCAATGATTTTTGTTCCAGTGAAATAAACGATATCGGATGTTGTTATGATATCCCAGCAGGATTCTTTGTCAGCCTCATATCGGTCTTGCCACGAACCATCGAAGGTAATGTCACACGTCATGGTCACTCCGAGCGAATCAAGCAGCCAGTTTGGATAGACCTCATCTGTTCTGAAATGGTCGTGATAAACATTGATTCCTGTATCAACTGGTGCAACAACTGAGTAGTGCCTCCATCCGGTGTTCGAATTGATTTCTGAAGAGGTCCTCTGGCTCTCATCTTCTATGCCCCAATCGGAGGATACAAAAAACACCATACCAACGACGAGGAGGAGCATAACAACCAGCCAAGTCCGGAATTTGAGCATCACCAGCCACAGGTCAAAGACCTCAGAACCGACTGCCACAGCGACATCGCCGGCATCAACCATGCATGTGCGGCATACTTCTCCATGAAGAATGCTACGCCGACTTCAAGAACCGATTTCTCCTCGGTAAAGTATGGACGACCCCAACAAACGAATGGTTTGGATAGATCTCGAAATGACTGGTTTGGATTTGGAACGTGAAAGCATTATTGAGATTGCAACAATCATCACTGATTCTGAACTCAACATCATCGCTGAAGGCCCTAACCTTGCTATCTCAGTGCCTGAAGAACTCATTGAAGGCATGGATGATTGGAACACGAGGCATCATTTTGGCAGTGGATTAATCGATCGAGTCAGGAATGATTCCGTGAGTTTAGAAGATGCTGAACAACAAACTCTTGAGTTCATCAAACAATACGTTCCAAAGAATACCGCACCCCTGTGTGGCAACTCAGTATGGAACGATCGTCAATTTCTCGTAAAAGAAATGCCAAGTGTGACGGATTACTTACATTATCGAATGGTCGATGTCTCGACCATCAAGGAACTTGCTCGACGATGGTATCCAGGGTTACCTAAATTCGAGAAAAAGGGATCACATCTTGCCCTTGATGATATTCGCGAATCGGTTTTTGAACTGGTTCATTTCCGTGAGCTTCTGTTCATCGACCGTCCGTGACGAACCCTTTCCATCGGCGCATATAGTCAACAAATGTTGGACTCAAATCCGCTGAAAGGAGTACATCCGGAGAGAATGGAGCGCGACTCGGACTGTATGACCTGTCACTGACAAGAGATGCCCAATCAGGATGCGGTAGTGCAACTCTGGCGACTCCAACTGCTTGTGCTCCCTGATCGAGAACAAACTGAGCATCTTTTGCATTCCATACGGACCCAGTCGATACAATCGGAATAGAATCGGAATACATCGAACAGAGTTCTTCAGTGATGGTTTGACCATTTTGCTGCTTCTCAAAGACGTCCCAGCACGAGATGTGGATTGCATCGATTTGCTCTTTGATGAGCAATTCGATGACCTGTTTCGTATCTTCAAGCGTAATGCCGATTTCATCTGAAACAGGAGACAAACGAACCATAATTGCAAATTCTTCATTCACAACATCCCGAATACCTCGTATGATTTGAAGAATAAACGTACAACGTTGCTGAACATCACCACCATACCCATCCTCACGTCGGTTGGTGTTAGAACCAAGAAATTGGGCGATAAGGTAACCATGAGCGCCGTGGAGTTCAATCCCATCAAACCCTGCCTTCTCACAACGTTTTGCAGCCTTGATGAAGCAGGAAACTGTCTCTTCAACTTCACTCAGCTCAAGACTTCTTGAAGAGCCTTCACTCTCTGAAATGAAATTCATGCTTGCAGAACTGGCTTGTTGACCCGTAATCGATGAGGGTGCTCTCATGCCGCCGTGAAATATCTGAACAAATGATTTGCAAGGGTATTCCTTTAATTGAGTTGCAAGTGATGTCAATCCTGGAAGATGGTGATCGCCCCAAACGCCAAACTCGCCTTCCCATCCTTGGCCCGATTCTTGAACGTGAGAGGCAGCGGTTGTAATGAGGCCAAAGCCACCTTCAGCGCGACGATTCAGAAATCGTATCTCTTCATCGGAGAGTGTTCCATCTGGATGGCTCTGTTTGTTCGTCATCGCAGCAAGGACACTACGATTTGGAATGACCAAACCGTTTCGCATGGTCCATGATTCATCCATCGAAAACATACGATGACCTCATTGGTCTCGCCAATTTGGAGCATGAACATCAACATCCTTGTGCATTGATAGGATTTCGGCAATAACTGCAAGAGCAATTTCTTCGGGGGATTCTGCACCAATGTTCAGTCCGATTGGACATCGAACCTCATCAAGTGTCGATGATTGAATTCCTATATTGAGGCATGATTCAGTGAACGACTTCCACTTGGATCGACTTCCAATTGCCCCGATTCGAGGAAAGACAGTACCGTCAGGCGAAACATTTGCAGATTCAGCCAGTTGCAGCAACCGTTGAAGTCGATCAAGATCTTCGGAATAATCGTGCCCAAGTAAGAGAATATCCGAAAACCGTGCGAGTGATTCAGCAGTTTCACCAGAAAAGAATGCTTCAACGGTGGAATGTGCTCTTTCAATTGCTTCAGGATACAATTCAATTGTTGTAAACGCTTCACGAGTATCCTGAACGGAGTAGTTCCATCCCTTTTTTGGCAAAAGTTTGGATATGGCTTCTGAGCAATGCCCTCCTCCCATCAACAGAATGTGTGGCATTGGTAGCATCAACTCCATGGAAATGGTGACCTGTCCACCACAAAGCGAGTCCAGTGGTTGTACTTCATAGCCCTTCGCCCCTTTGTTGAGGCCAAAGGTATGGACTTCAGATGTTGCTTTTCCCTCTTGAAGCAATTCTACACAGCGATTGAGAATTCGGTGTTCAAGGCCTGCTCCCCCTACTGTCCCGACCCAATCTTGATGTCGATTCATAGCCAAGCGAGCCCCTGTTTTACCGGGAACGCTACCCTTCGTTCCGACAACTGAAGCAAGAGCAACTGGAGAATTCTGTTGCAATTGTTCCAACACCCACGCCAGAACCCTCGCCGTCATGACAGCGCCTCGATGAACATACACATACGATTTGCCCTAGAACCAATCTTCCCTCGATGCTGTGTTGAGATCAGCCAAGTCAGCCTCTGTATCGATGTTGAGATGCAACCATGGGAATTGAACATGCATTGGTTGTCTTTCCATCAGAGATGAAAGAGGAATGTCACCATCTGACAAATAGACCGCGTTGATGTCATCCCCTACAATAAGCAAGGGATGGCCTCCACGGTTATCCCAAACGGGGCATGAACTTCTATTCAACTGAAGTAAATCGTCCACGATTTCAACTGTCCAACCTGGACGGTCAACTGGAACGAGTAAGACCTTCTTTGGTAATCGACCGTTTCTTTCGAGGATACTCGCAAGCCCACATTGGATCGAACCAGTTCGACCCCCCTCTGGGTGAGGATTGAGCACAACGTGAGTAGAAGGGCAAAGGAGCATGATTTCTGCTAGAAGGTCGTTGTTTGTGACAACCGTTACATCAACAGTTTTCAATTGATGCAGTCGACGGACAAGGTGCGTTATCAATGTCTGACCATTCACATCAACGAGGGCCTTTGGTTGTCCGAGGCGGGAAGAGCGTCCAGCGGCCAAGAGAATCACATCTATGGCCCCCATACATCAGCGAATAACGGAATGATGTTGAGAATTTCGGTTCATAAACAGTGGAGTTATTTTGCCTCACATGCAAACCTCAGCCATTGATTCTCCTTATGATAAATCAATCAAATTCCTCAAAGATGTCTGCAAAATAGATGGTCTTGATCTATTGAAAACAAGCACAATCTACAACATCACGGTCCGAGTTCGTGGACGTTCTGGACGTCATTATGAAGTTACAGCATCCCGTCCGATAAGCTTGTTCAGCAATGAATCTTGGAAAACATCAGTGATTGGTGCTGCTTGGAAAACTGACTTCAACTCCGAAAAAACACGCTCTTTCACTGCAAATTTATGCCTCAACACACATGAAGAGAAACGGCACCTACCCATAGGTGATCGTCTCGCTTCACTAGTCCTCAGCCTTCATAACGACCTCAAGTTGGCAATGGACATTCCTCTCGTCGCTCAATTCATCGTTTGTCCGAGAGAGGATTTACTTCATACATACAGCTTTCAGGATGACATGGTCGTAACGCAAGATATGATTGACGAGCAGCAAGAATATGAAGACGATTACGATTACGATTACTTTGATGAAGATGAATTTGATGAAGTGGATTTCCACGAACAAGACTGGCTTTTTGCGGAACCGGATGAGCCGATTGAGCAAGAGCCTGAACCAATTCAGAGAACATGGACTCAAGAGTTAGGCGATTTTTTGATGCGCCAAATCGATGAAGGAAGAAAGTCATCATAGGTTCTTGGTGATTTCTCGACCGATAATCATCCGTTGAACTTGGCTGCTTCCTTCGTAGATTTGCATGACTTTCGCTCCACGCATAAGTCGAGCAACTGGGTATTCTTCTGAATATCCATATCCGCCGTATACCTGTACTGCATCGGTTGAAACTTGCATAGCAGTATCAGCAGCAAATCGCTTTGCGTGAGCTGCAGATTCTGTGTTTTTGATACCTGCATCTGCATCCGCAGCAGACTTCCAAGTTAACATGCGGCTGGCTTCGATGTTGGTTTTCATATCTGCGAGCATGAATTGAATGGCTTGGTGCTTATGCAACGGTTTTCCAAACGTTTGGCGCTCATTGCTGTATTGAAGCGCATGTTCGTATGCTGCACGTGAAAGCCCTGTTGCATGGGCCGCAATGTTTGGTCGGCTCAAATCAAATGCGCTCATCGCATTCATCCATCCACCCGATTCGCTTTCCCCAACCAATTGGTTAGCGGGAACTCGAACGTTGTTGAACGTGATGCTTCGTGTGTCGCTGCACCGTTGACCCATGTTGGTTTCTTTCTTACCGAGTGAAAGACCCTCAGCATTGGACTCGACGATGAACCCTGACATTCCTCTGTATCCTGCATCAGGGTCTGTCTTGGCAAGTACAAAGAAGAAATCTGCATATCCTGCCCCGGTAATCCACATTTTTGAACCATTGATGACATAGTCTTCACCATCACGAACCGCTGTGGTTTGAACAGCAGCAACATCCGAACCTGCACCGGGTTCTGTTACTGCATAGGATGCAAGGGCCCCTTCTTCAGCGACCTTGCGCAGCCAGATGTTCTTCTGTTCCTCGGTTGCACCGGTGATGATTGGAGCACAAGCCAAAGCAGTCGCATATGCGGCAGTTGCAAAACCTGGATCGCCCCAAGCAAGTTCCTCATTGACGAGAACCTCTTCCATACAACCAAGACCAGGCCCTCCATATTCCTCCGGGATGTGGAGATTGAGGAGACCCATCTCATGAGCGAGTTGGATGGTCTCTTTTGGATAGATTGATTCCTCGTCCCAGTGCTCTGCATGCGGGCGGATTTCGTCACGAGCAAATTCCTGAGCGAGCTCCCGCAGCATCTCTTGCATTTCGTCCAATTGGAAGTCGACCATGGTCCGTCCAGTGGAAGGTCGGACATAAGTCTTGATTTTGATTCAACTCATCTATTGAGTTGTAAAACGACCAAGAAAACAATGTAGAACAAGACCAAACAGGTTCCTTCCCACCGCTCGAATCGATACGTTCGGCGCATAAAGAAAAGGGCCAAAAGGACACCAAGAACGGTCGCTGGCGCAATAATTCCCATCGTTAACCCGTTATCAGAATCCGATAGAGATAGAGGATGAATCATTGAAGCAATGCCCACTGAAAGAAGCGGATCGGTGATGTTTGAGCCGATCAAGGTCCCAATAGCGACACCCTTGCTTCTTTTGGCTGCCATCAGGGCGATGGTCAGTTCTGGTAAAGACGTGCCAATTCCGGACACTGTGGTCCCAATTACAGAGTGAGGCACATGCAACTTTTCCGCTAAGTCGTAGGCTTGCTCGACCAAAATATTTGCCGCATAAACTGCAAATGCGAGTCCAAGGAAAATCATGATCAAATAAGCAGTAGAACTCCAGTTCGAGCCTCGAACTTCGTATTCCCCTGCTTCTTCAACCTCTTCCTGACGTATCGCTTCTCGTTTCATCAACAGCCAAACGATGTAAGCAATGTAAAGAGAGGCAAGAATTGCTCCTTCCCATCGCTCAAGTGTATTGTTGGTCCAAACAAAGAACAGAAGGAGCATGACTGCGAGGAGCATAATGACACCATCACGATTCAACCAAGAAGGCCTAACCTTGACTGATCGAGTCATGACTACGATTCCTAAAATGAGCGTGATTTGAACCAGTACAGAGCCGAGGATGCTGCCGATGGCAAAATCTGCTGCACCGCTCTTTCCTTGACTTGCTTCATAGGCTGCACTGCCTGAAACCAATATTTCTGGGAGTGAAGTTCCTATTGAGACAATGGTCAGTCCGATGACGATTTCTGCAATTCCAGCGCGACGTGCAAGTCCCTTTGCTCCTTCAATGAAAAAATCGGCACTGGTAATGAGCAAACCGAGTGAAAGAAGAAGAATTACGCTTACAACAAGCATTGAATTTGATTGGCCTAAATATTTCATTAGTACAATGGCAAGGAACAATGCCCCAGTAATTAGCATGGCATTGAAGTGGATGAGTTGGGGGATTCCCATTAACTCATCCTTCTGCTCCATAGACTGCCCATGGGTTATGGGTTTTGATGCTTCTGTCCTCTAAGTGGGGTAAGATGATGTTCTGTATTGATTTGGATTTGACGATGTGGAAGCGCGGTGGCATCGAAGCTGGCGGCACCTTCACCATGGTTTTTGTTGGATGCGGTAGCGTCGCTATGGGCCTTTCATCCTTCGAAATCTCGCTTGCTTTTGGAGCGATTGTAGCCTTAGTGATCATTATGATCGGCCGTTGGAGTGGAGCTCACATCAATCCCGCTGTTTCAATCGCATTTTGGTACCGGGGCAACCTCTCAAACAGAGATACTATTTCACATGTTCTTGGTCAATTGTTAGGAGCGTTGTGTGCTGGGTTCTTGTTAAACGGTGCCGGCCCCACTGTCCGGAACACATCGTGGATGAATCTGATTGGTATTGAAATCCTCATCACCTTCCTTCTTATGGCATCAATTCTATGGATCATCCGACGAACTGAACAATGGGTTCCAATCGCAATCGTGGTTGGAGCATCTGTAGCACTACTGGCTTTCACGTTTGGACAATACACCGGAGCAAGCATGAACCCAGCTCGGACCTTTGGACCAAATCTTGTTTCAGGGGATGCAATGATCATCCCTGTTTACTTCATATGTACTGTAATCGGAGCCCTATTGGCCGTGGTTGTAGAACGTATTATTGCATCATCTTCTCAATGACACGAACCACATGTTCCACTGATGGGATGGTGTGGTTTTCCAACGGTGGCGAAAACGGCACAGGTGTATCAAGAGCACCAATGACGACTGGTTGGGTTTCGAGTTGATAGAAGGTTGATTCGAGTATTCTTGATTGGACGGTATGACCCAAGCCGCCGTGCCACTGGCCTTCTTGCAGGACCACGAGTCGACCTGTTTTCTGGACAGACGCAATACAAGACTCAGCATCGAAGGGCAAGAGGGTTCTCAAATCGATGATTTCGGCATGAACCCCGTTTTCGGAAAGCTTTGCTGCCGCTTCGGCTGCAATATGAACCATAGCACCCCAAGTCACGATGGTAACATCCTCGCCCTCTCGGACGATTGAGGCCTTTCCGATGGAATGGCACACTCCTTGTTCAATCGATGAATGGACAGATGTTGTATCGACTTTCTGGTTGATGTTTTGGCCCCATCCGGTTTTTCCTCCACGCAATCCGTAGAGTCCAATGTGCTCAAGGAACAAAACCGGATCATTGAGATGTGCAGCTTCGACCAACAGATCGTATGCATCCTGCGGTGTTCCTGGAGCGAGGACAACCAAACCTGGATCGTTCGCAAACCACGATTCAATCATGTTCGCATGGAATGGTCCGGAACGTGTTCTTGCTCCGAGCGGGATACGAATGGTCATTGGGCAATCTGCCCCCCAGCGCCAACGCAGCATTGCTGCATTGTTGACAAGGGCATTGAATCCCAAAGCAGCGAAACCCCCAAATTGGATTTCAACCATTGGGCGCATGCCTGACAAAGCCGTACCCACACCAGCGTGGACGATGATTGCTTCACAGAGTGGCATATCAACCAGTTTCTCTTGATGGCCAGCGTTCTTCAAGGCCATATTCATGCCAAAGGCCCCTGCAACTTCCATGTCTTCACCAATGAAGACGCAATCTTCGCCGTATGCGTTCGCAATGTCAACCATTGCTTGTTGAATCGCTCGAGCGTAGGTCCACCCACCTGATTCAACATAATCGAGTGGCTGAATTGAGGCAGCAGGTTGGACACTCAATACAGAACCAATGGCCTCGAGGTGGTCATTGTGAGTTCGTGCATCGTGGAGGGTTGTGACACCTTTTGTGACGGTCTCTGGTTCTGGCCATGCCATTGCTTCAACGGCTTCACGTGCCTCATCAACATGATTCTGCTCTTCAGATTCCATCTCAGCGAGTTCGTCTTCATTGACACCAAGCGTTAGCAACAACTCTCGGTGCGATGGTATCGGATCTTTGTCAGCCCAATATTCGAGCAGGTCACGGTCAACGTATCCAGGAGGCGTCCCTGTTTCAGAACCAAGGTAGAGATCGTCGTGATGATGTGCGTGACCGCACCCTCGCATGGTTTCAACATGAATCATGGTAGGTCCACCTCCTTCGAGGCCAAATTCACGAGCTGTGGCGACACTTGCATGCCATGCTGCTGGATCGGATCCGTCGATGGTCCATGCTGGGAATCCCATGGCTACGGCCTTGTCAGCCCACAATTCAACACCGGACTGATGTGCAGGGGGGGTATCAAGGGCAATCTGATTGTTCTGAAGAATGTAACATATTGGCAATCCACGCGCCCCTGCGAGATTGATGGCTTCCCAATACTCTCCTGAAGATGAAGCCCCTTCCCCGATGCAGGCAACATGGAACCGCCCAAGGGATTGTTTCCATCCTGCAAATGCCAAACCTGTCATGGTTGCACTGGCAATTGGAAGTGGAGCAGTTGGCGGAAGGACACCCACGTGCCAAGCACCAATGTGGAGGTCACGGCCACCTGCGCCGTCGTGACCGCCGTTTTGGTTCGATCCTGCCTTACCCATTTGAGCAGCCATGACGTCCACAACGGTATCGCCCATAGCAAGTGCAAGTCCAACATCACGAATCATTGGAGCAACCAAGTCTCCATCGTAACCATTGCCAGGTGTATGTGATTTGTCTGGCTCATCGGTTCGCTTCAATGCAGTTGCAACCGCAACAACACCTTCCTGCCAAGTCGAACGGAATCCTTTACCTCCAAATCGTGACCCATCCGGTGTTTCCATTCCAGAAAAGAAGACCTCCTTGAGGTGAGCATCCATTGCTCGTGTTCGAGTCATCAAACGTTGCCATTCCATTCGATGCTCCATTGTCGTAGACATGTAGTGAGCGAGACGCCTCAAACACAAACGCAAATCGACAATAAGATGCTTGATTCGTCGTTGAAGATGTTCCTCAATGGTTCGACGTGGCATGACCTCTTCCTCAAGAATGTTGGAAATTTTATGTGTGTTCTGTGCCTCAAAACCTCGTTTGAATGCATCAACGAACCGTTCACTAAACGTATGCCATGATTCACCATCAAAGGAATGTTGGCCATCGATGTGGAGGTGGTCCCAAATGTTTGCCGCCAGAAAAACATGACCTTCATGTCGCTCTGAAAAGAAACGCATCACTTCAGCTCGAGCAGCGTCGATGAGAAGTGGTTGTGTGAAGGTTAACGCCTCGGATGGTGTCCATTCAGCACCATGAATGACTGGTTGTGCACCTTGTGTCATGACCCCGCCCCGTGTTGGCGAAGGGACACCTTGTTTCAAGGCTATGGATTCATGGATTTGACAAAACAGGTTACTCTTCTTCACCAATCGCTTTCTTGAGAACACGGATTGAGGTACGTGTAACAATCACTGTTGCAAGTACTGTAGCAACGATTCCGAGGACAAGAAGGAACAGTCCCCCGTTGGTCTGTGTCAATCCAGCCATACCGGAACGACTCAGTGCAATTGAACCAAGAGCGTGCCCATAATATGCATAGATCAGACAATAGATCAGACTTGAAAGGTTCGAAAGCATGAACTCTCGAAGTGATACCGGTGTTGCAGACATAATGTAGTTGAGCCATTCATCGGGAATGACCGGTGAAAGACGGACCAATACTGAAATTCGCATTGCATCTTTACCTAGTGCCGCTTCAATAGCGAGCATGCGTTGATCGTTTTGAATCGCTTCTTGTATCGAATCACGGAACAACCATCTTCCCAAAACAAAGGCAATAAAACCACCAACCATCGAAGCGACAAAATTCACTGCTACTGCAATCCAGAATGGGAAAATAGCACCAGCACCGACTTTGACAAATGGAGTGGGTAGAAGTAGAACGATTGCCAAAGAAAGTGCAATCATGAAGAGAACTGGCGACCAGATTCCAAACCCTTTGAACCAATCGATGATGTTGACTGCGTCCTGAAACAAGAGGTAGCCTGCAAAGCCACATAGAATCAATGCAGCGATACCAAACATTGCTCTCCACTGATAGAGGCGAACCTTCTGTTGCTTCATTTGCTGCAGGTTCCTTCGTCCATCGATAAGATGAAGCTCGGACGGCTTTGGAAGTTGGGACACTTTTGGACGAGGGATTTTCTTCATGGACGTCACTCCTCTTCCGATTCAGGTAATGAAGAAAGGACGTCCCCCAGCATTTCTGTAGCATCCTCAATACGCGTCATGAGTGTAAGGTCAGCAACTGCCCCTGGCCGCCCCAGATCCCACATCAATTCATGAACCATTTCCGTTGTCAGTCGCGTCATTTGTAGGACTTGCGGGTCGATTCGATCCATATCATCATCGGGCAGAAGGGAAATTTGTTCAGGCACTTCGTCCAGAATGTCGTCCATCTTCGATTCGATTTCATCAGCAATGCTGGCAGCTTGTTGTTCCAAAATGGACTCCATTCCACCAACGGATACTGGTGTTGGTGGTTCATTGAGGTCGCCAAGAGACTTCTTTTTCTTCAAATCTTCAAAGGAAGGGCCCGTTGCCTCTGTCGAGTCACTTCCCTCCTGCACCAAGCGATTGAGGGCGACTCGCAAAAGATTCGAGAGATCTGTTGCTTCAAGATCCAAATCAACATCCATACCTTCTTCACCCATTTGGGAGAGAATTTCGTTGATGAAGGATTCATTGATTCGATCCGGTCCAACCAGCCCTTTGAGCATTGGAAGCGCCCATCCACCTCCACCGGCCATGACAGCAACATCAAACGATCCTCCTCCAGTATCGAGCGAAACATCTGCAGGAGGAGGGACGAATTGTTTGCGACTGTGTTTCCACAATTGATCGATGAGCACTTTCATATCCACCGGTTTTCCTATGACTTCGTGAACCCCTGCTTTTGCAGCAACCAACATGAAATCAGGAGTTGTTGAACGTGACAACAGAACGATTCGGCACTTGAAGGCAAATTCAGGATCACCCATCAGTCGCTGGGCAGCATCAATCGCATCGCCGGATTTCCATTCTCCATCAAGCAAGACAACCTCAGGCATAACAGCAAGAGCAGTACCTTCTGCTTGACGTAATGTTCCGGCCCGAGTAACGTCGAATCCTTCGCGTTCAAGCGTTGATGCGAGAAGGGTACGACGACCCTGATTCTCGTCAGCAACGATGACCTTTCCCATGATGACCAGAAGGAAACGAGACCTCCGGCTCTTTGAACCTCACCCACAAATTAGCCATGAACGATGTCTTCTGGAGCGATTTGGCCCCATGCCATGATACCGCCCGTAAGATTGTACAAACGGCTTGGATCAATTCCTGATTGGTTGAGTAGCATAATCGCCATTTGGGAACGCATTCCACTTCGACACATGACCACAACATCACGATCAGGGGGTATTTCACTGGTAACTGTATTTGCCACATCATGAATCACGTGCAAATCAAACACAGAGAGACGAACCTGCTCGAGTTCCTCATCACTGCGTACATCGATGATAAACGGATTCCATCCCCCTTGTTGTTTGGATTTTAACTCGGGCACCGTGATTGATTGCATCATGATTACGCCTGCCGCTTCGTTCACTTGAAGTTGCTGAGAGGGCGGAGTGCAATATGCGGGGTCATCAAACATTGCTTTTGCGTGAGATAAATCTGTAATCTCAGGTTTTGAGTCGAGAGCACCAAATTGCAACGATTGCATCGTCATTGATTCTGCATCATACAACAGCAAGCGGCCTATAAGACTCGAATTCATGCCAACGATGTATTTGATGACCTCCGTTGCCTGGAGACTTCCTACAACGCCTGGAAGGACACCAAACACGCCTGCTTCTGCACAATTTTGCAATGCTCCAGCAGGAGGTGCTTCTGGGAACAAGTCACGATAGCAACGATCGTCCTTCGTCGAGAAGAAGGACACTTGGCCCTCAAATCGATGAATTGAACCGTACACCCATGGGATTGAGAGGAGATGACATGCGTCATCGATGAGGTATCGAGTAGGAATGTTGTCGGTTCCATCAACGACAATGTCCCATCCAGAAAGCAACGTAAGTGCGTTCTCAGGGTTGAGTCGTTCCTTGTGTTCAACAATAGTCAGGTTTGGATCGAGCGCAAGAAGTTGTTCTTTCGCCGATTCTACCTTCAGTCGACCAACATCCTCAGTTCGATGAAGAACCTGTCGTTGCAGATTTGAGATATCGACTCGGTCATCATCAATGACTCCAATGGTTCCAATGCCTGCTGCAGCAAGATACAGCAGCACTGGACTGCCTAATCCGCCAGCTCCAACAACGAACACCTTCGCCTTCGCCAACCTCTCTTGCCCTTCGATTCCAACCTGGGGGAGGGCAAGATGACGGGCGTGCCGTTGCATATCGACCATGTTGGTGCGTATTGATGCTCAATCAAATAGACATCGTTGCTCAATGAGCGTTTTCTTCCAACCACTTTTCAGCATCAATCGCAGCTTGACAGCCCATACCTGCTGCGGTAATGGCTTGCTTGTAACGTGTATCGACAACATCCCCTGCTGCAAAGACACCATCGACCGAAGTCATGGTGTGTTTCTTGTGAATGATGTAGCCGTTTTCATCGGTTTCAACTTGTCCACCAAGGAAATTCGTAATGGGTTTGTGACCGATGGCGATGAATGCTCCCGTGGCAGCAATCTCCTCAGTCGAACCATCTCTTGGATCTTCCAGCACTGCTCCTGTAAGTCCTTTCTCATCGCTCAACCACTCCTTGACTTGACGGAATGTCTTGATCTCAATCTTCGGGTGATTCGCTGCACGTTCGTACATGATGGTTGATGCTCGGAAGACATCTCGGCGATGAATCAAGGTGACTTTCGATGCAAAACGAGTGAGGAATGTTGCCTCTTCACAGGCAGAATCTCCACCTCCAATAACAAGAACTTCTTCTTCCTTGAAGAAGGCTCCATCGCATGTAGCACACGTGGAGATTCCTCGTCCTTTCTGCTCAGCTTCACCTGGTGCATCCAGCCAAATGGATTCTGCACCGGTGCTCACGATGAGCGAATGAGCGAAGAAATCTTCACCTTCTACCGTGACCTTGAACGGACGAGAAGAGGTATCCACAGATTCGACATTTTTGTCTTCAACGTTCAAACCGAATCGCTCTGCTTGTTCACGAAGTTGCATCATCATCTCAGGCCCGCCAATTCCTTCGGGGTAGCCCGGGAAATTCTCGATGTCGCTTGTCAGCATCAGTTGGCCGCCGGACATATAACCAGCGAACATAAGCGGTTTGAGCATGGCTCGCGCTGCGTACAAACCAGCAGTGTATCCAGCAGGCCCAGAACCGATTATGATGACATTGTGAACATCCGACATTTGACTCACTCTTTGACCAATACCCCGATGGACTTGAACATTATCCCTGTGTTTTCTCATACAAAGTGTCGGCTAAACACCTATGTATCACCTCACTCGCATGTTTGCTATGAGCAAGAGTTTACCTCTTTTCTCTTGCATCGTTTCAGTGATGTTCATTCTTTGTTCATCACATCCTTTCTTGCAAGTTGAAGCATTACAAGACCCAGATGCCATCTTATCTACGGATGCCAGAAGTTCCGTACATGAAGGCGATTGGGCATCCTACAAACAAACACCAATAGAATCGTATTGCTACAGTGGGATTGCATACGATACCGAAAACGATTACATCGCTGTTCCTGAATGCGATTCTTGGTATTACAACAAAATCGACATCACAATCCGCCACAACTCTGATTGGAACACGATCATTCAAACCTTAGAAACAAATATGCAGAGTCTTAGGTTCCTTGAATTCTCACCAAACGGGGAATATTTGCTCATCCTTGATTATGATTTTGAGATATACAGCACAGAAAATTGGGAGAAGGTGTATTTTGGTGACCTTTCAACAACTGACGGCTCATACTATCCTGCACAGGACATCACATGGTCAGGCAATGGTGAACGTCTGGTAATCTCAACAGGTAACGATGGAGGAAAAATGTATGAAGGCCCAGATTGGGATGAGGTAATTGGAACAACCTCAACTGGATACTATGTCGCACATCATCCCTTAGAGGACACACTTTGGTACATGACAACAGATGGAGCAGTAAGTGAATACGAATTGCAAAACGTACCTTTTGTTGGCGAAAGCTGGGTGCAAGTCCAAACGTACAATGTCGGATATTACGAAACTGGAAGAATGTCAATAAGTCAAGACGGTGATTTAATCGTCGTCGATAACGGTTGGGGGGAATTGTATGTTTATTCCAGTTCATCATTCCAGCAAGAATTCTACACCACTGGTTCAAACCCAGTGTTTAGTTCCACAGGAACGCATCTCTTGTATCAGACCTATTTTGGATATGAAATCTATTCGACGGACATGTGGTCGAAGACAAGTGAAATTGATGAAGAAACTGGTTCGCGCAGCTATCCTAGTCTTTCTTTCACCTCTGAAGACGATGAAATTGTCGTATTCCTCGACGGACGATATTACGGTGAATATTCATTTATTGCGATTAAACCAGATTCTGACTCTGACAGAGTTGTCGATGAACTCGACCTCTGTCCTGATACACCCTCAGAGGAAAATTCCGACATCAGAGGATGTGCTCCGAGCCAAAAAGACACAGATTTGGATGGCATTAATGACCGTGATGACCTTTGTCCAAGAACAAATATTGCTTCTACAGTTGATGCTTCTGGCTGCTCTGAAGAACAATTAACAGACTCAGATGGAGATGGGATTTCGGACTCTGATGATCAATGCCCTAGCACCCCAATTAGCGAATATAGCAACATCTACGGATGCAGTTCAAGCCAGCGAGATGTAGATGGAGATGGCACAACTGATTCGAATGATGAATGTCCCTTGCATGATGTTGTCCAATGTCCGAGTGTCATGTCTTGGGCGGCAAATACTGAACCAGTAACCAACACTGAAGACTATTCAAATCCGCAATGGTCACCGAATGGAGATCTAATTGCAACGTTTGACGATTCAGAAAGCATTCACATACTCAATACGGATTTTTCGATTGAATATGAGATCATCAATGAACTCACGGATACGTATTTTTCGAGATTATTGTGGCTTCCTGACGGCAATTCCATTCTTGCATTCTGGGCGAACTCAAGTTATTACCAATCCACATGTGGATATTCGATCTACGCCCTTTCCAATATTGAAAATCCAACACACAACTCAATCAGCAACTCGTGTGATTTCATCAGGGCCTTAGCGATCAGTCCAGATGGTGACGAGCTTGCTGTATCGATTTTTTCTTACTATGAGTATTCTGGCAAAATGATGACGATTGACCTCAACACTGGAGTTCAGGGACTTGAGGATGAGGACTACTATCCACGACAATTGGAATACTCACATGATGGCACAACTCTCGTTGGATTTACTTCAGGTGACATACTGATGTGGGATACGTTCGATGGCTATCTTCTTCGAAGCAAGGCCATCAATTCAATCAATTCTTTCCATCAATCACCCGATGGCGATTGGTTGATTGTATCAACCGATGAGGAGATCAAATTATACTCATTCAATACCTTAGTGTTCAAGGACTCAATTTCAATTGAACGAAACGACTCTGATTACATCTACGATGAAATCGAAGGGTTGTCACTGTCTCGTAATGGAAATCTGATTTATGCTTCAATCTCCGAACACTACCGAGACTATACCTCCGGAGAAGCATGGAGGAACGTGACATTACATACCTATGAAATCACAGAATCAAATGATCTTGAATTCCTCGTCAAATCAACAAGTGTCAACGAATCAAATTGGATGGTTACGTCGATTTCTCCAGATGAGTCAATGGCCATCGTACGTTTAAGTTCAGTTAATGGATATACGATTTGGACAAAGGATTCGGATGGCGACGGAATTGTCGACACACAGGACCTATGTCAAGAGACAACGATTGCGGCGGAGATCAATGAAGACGGTTGCAGTCAGGAACAACGGGATGATGATGAAGATGGCGTTGCTAATTCCCACGATTTGTGCCCCGCCTCACCATATGGTATTCCTGCCGACGAGAATGGTTGTACTGATCAACAAGTTGATCTGGATTTTGATGGCGTTTGTGACGCAGGTGCACCAAGTAGCGGGCCGTCAAGTTGCGTCGGCGAAGACAAATGTCCTGGTTCTTCATCTGGTATAGAAACGGATGCCAATGGATGTACTTGGTCCCAACAAGACAGCGATGGCGATGGTGTGAACAATGCAGACGACCAATGTGCGGAAACCGAGATTGCTGGGGATGCAGATATCAACGGTTGCGATCGTAAACAGAGAGATACCGATGGCGATTCAGTCTACGATTATTGGGATCTTTGTGAACAAACATCGAAAGAATATCTGACCGATGATGTAGGATGTTCTGACGTTCAAGTGGATTCTGATTTGGACTCAGTATGCAATCGAGACGCTGCATCATCTGGACCCTCAAACTGTACTTCATTGGACACGTGCCCAAATACTGAACCAGATGAAGCGGTTGATGGAAATGGTTGTTCTTGGCATCAAAAAGACGATGACAGTGATGGCGTCTTGAACAAATTCGACATCTGCCCTGGGACATTAGCAGATTCCGTGGCTCCCAATGGATGTTCGACTTGGCAAACCGATACTGACGGAGACGGCGTCAATGATGCAAACGATGTGTGTGCAAATACAAACCCACTACATGTCTCAGATTCAAAGGGTTGCTCACCTGAGCAAAATGAATTGATTGAGCCTTCATCCAGCCGCGGTTTTCTCGACAACACGACACTCGTTGGTGCCACAGGAGTTTTGGTAGTTCTTCTGATTGCTCTGCTCTTTTTCCGAAGAAAGGAATCTGTCGAAACCTCGGAAGAATCCGAAGTCAAGTACCCACAATATGCAACCCGTGGAGCCATGCGTGATGGTATGGAATGGATTGAACATCCATCAGGAAGCCAACAATGGTTCTACCGAGATCCTTCGACCCAACAGTGGGTTCATCGAAAATGAAGGCTCTGAGATTGACCTCGTCCTTGTGCTAAAATTTAATTCTGAAGGTGTTGAGGTCGTAATATGGATGTTGCCTCACACTGGTTGATGGGGTCAGGCGCAACGAATGGACGCACGAAATTCTGGGTTGCTGGTTTGATGGGCGTCCTTCCAGATTTGCTTGTGTTTCTTCCAAATTCTTTCTTTTTAGATGAACGACCTGAGATTGATGACAACACAGTAACTGCCGATTTCGGTTGGTATGCATGGGAAGCATACCAAGTCACACATAGCCTCGTTTGGGCGACGATTGGCTTCCTCTTTACCTGGATTTTCTTCGAAAAGCGAGGTATTACTCAGCGGTTGTTTACCGACAACACGCTCTCAGCACGAAACGCTGCAATTTGGCTATGGCTTCCTTGGTTTATCCATATCTTCAACGATATACCAACGCACACCGCGGAGTTTTTCCCCACGCCGTTTTTGGCTCCATTCAGTGACATTCAATTCGATGGTTATCGCTGGAGTACGCCGTGGGTGTGGTTCACAAATCTAGCGATCATTATCGCTATTTGGTCGTATGTGTTCTACAAGAAACGAAACCAATCACTCGTCGAGGAAGGGCCTTAGTGCATCAACTGCAGCTGTTGCATGAGGTCCAATACGTGGTCCGACATGCTCAGGTAGTGCACCTGGCCCAATAATTCCCAAACCGATTGGCTTGTTGTGAACGAGTTGTAATTCGAGAATAGTTTTGACAACTCCTTGACCCATGGCAAGTCCGTGATCGGTCTCTCCTTTTTCGATAATGCCGAGACAGAACGCACCTGCAATGTCTTCATTTGAGAGGACTCGGTCAAGAGCGAGCGGAATCTCCATACATCCTGGAACTCGAATTACATCAACGATGTTGTACCCCAAATCTTCTG
>Ga0181568_10000583_pt1 | contig 32805 bp, 22 predicted proteins | sample 101ome_20_FD_133758 | JGI IMG/M metagenome (GOLD analysis project Ga0181568, IMG submission 133758) | Coastal salt marsh microbial communities from the Groves Creek Marsh, Skidaway Island, Georgia - 101404AT metaG (megahit assembly) | ecosystem: Environmental > Aquatic > Marine > Intertidal...
AATTATTCCCAGCACTTCAAGCGGTTGGGCTAGCGCTTCTCCACTTATGGTGAAAAACTGACCCAAGACCACACCTGTTGCGATGAGCATCAGAACCGAAGGAATACTCGTTTTCTTACTAAACTCTGAAAACAAGTAGGAAATGATAATGGCTAGAGATCCGGCTATGATTAACTGGTATGACGTCATGAGACAAAAATGCTTATTTACCCTCTATTTACCAATCGTTATAGACGTTGTCTGACATTCTCAATTTTCTCATACATCAATCGAAAAAATTGATACCGATGTTTCTCACTCACGTCGTTAATTTTTGTTGACTTTCGGATCAAGTTCTCCATCCAGCTTTTGGTCTCTTTGCAAAAATTAATGTTATCCGTACTAATTGAGTTAAATGTATTGTGGCTAATAAATACACGGTCACCCAATTCTGCTTCCATGTATATTGAGTTGTTCCCGATTCGCACTTCACTGTTGTACAACGAGAAGTTTTTGGTTTCATTCTTTAGTTTTGAACTCATCTCTGCCTGTTGCTTGATGGACTCAAGCATCTGCTGCGTAGCATCCAAAAGTTCAAAAGCGAGCGAAGAATCTTCAAACTGACCAGACTCTGAGAAGTACATAATCTGGCTCAAAGTCGAGTGAATCGAATCTTCGGTCCATATCTCGGTTGAATCCAACTGGTTGTAAAGTGTGATAATTTCGTTAGCCCGCTGTATCATATCTGGATTTATAATTTCCGGATTGAATTTGTGTGCGAGCAGTGACTCGTCATTTAAAACCGCCTTTTGCCAGTAAAACAACTTAAATCCGGCTAATAGCGGATCCGCAAAGTGATGAAATACCGGGATATCCTCAGCTGCGAAAGTCACATGAACATTGGCCTGGTGAGCTTGACTCAGCAACTCATAGATGCTGTCCAGGTATTTAAGTAAGTTTCGATCCCCACTGTGTAGTGGTGTAAACCGAAATGGAATGGTTTGGTACTTAAATTCAAAAAATTGGGTCAAATCCACCTTATAGGTGTCGCAAATCATCATGGCTTCTTCGATGGAGAATGGCGTCTCATTTCTCAACCGTCTGTAAACACTGTCTTTGGAAATCCCCAACAAAACCGACAAACTATCGGCTAAAGACGCTTTAGAAGTCCACGTTTTTTTGAGGTGTTTAACGAAGGTTTCTTGAATTCTCATACAACCAAAATACGAAATATCACCAACTCAATACTTGGTAATTTGCATATTTTGCAACTATTAGAGCCTACTTGCCTTATTTGTACGCCTAAGTCGCGTTTTCGCCTAATATTTTATTTCAATAATTGCGTATTGCACTATTTCAGGCTTGCCGGACCTTCAACTTTGTCAAAAAATTCACGGACATGAAAACAATTATTTATTCATTTATCGCAATCGTACTTAGTTATGGATCAGCAAATGCAAAGCAACTTGCTATTGTTAAAATCAAATCCAACGTAAACAATTACTCTAAAACCGAAGCCCGAAGTTTCACTGAGGCTTTCCTCGCGTATCACCGACCTGGAACCAAAGTGATAAGTAGTGAAAAAACCAATCATTTCTTAGCGAAGCATGGAGACTCATTTGGCTCATGTGACCAAAAATGTATGCTACAAGTCGCATCTGAACTAGATGCCGACGAACTAATGGAAGTAGAAATAAATCAAATGGCCGGTAGCATATACATCTCCGCCATAATCCGGATGGGGTCAGACGGCTCTATTGTGAATCAGGCTCGAATTGAATTCCTGGACAAACCGGATAAAGCAGCGTTTATGCTAAAGCTGACGCTCCAGAAGCTAATTGGCATACCAACTGATAAAACACTTTACCAAGGGTTAACCAACGAAACGATGATGGCGAATACCCAAAATCCAGCCTCATCACAAACACTTAATCTATCGGGTCCTAGACTTGGTTACTCATTTTTTAGTCCAGACTTAAATGCTGTCATGGACAGACCAACCTACGAAGGCGGTTACGACATCAACACGGGTATTTTCAATTTTGGATATCAATTTGAAAAGCAATACCTAGATGGAGGAGCGTTTCAAGGATTGGTAGAGTTTATCCCTCAAATTGGTGGCTTAGACCAAGGCTTGTTCATTCCTTCCCTTTCCATACTGAATGGGATACGAGACAATCGCTCGGGTATTGAATTTGGCTTCGGACCAACTTTCGTAATATCACGTAAAAGCAGAATGTATCAAGAAAATGGTGTTTGGTACCGACCAACGGATCGAAGAAACGTGAACAATCTCCCTACAACCAACAGACCTGATAGTCGGGGAAGTGCTTTCATTGACGCCAACCTAGTTTTTGCAGCGGGCAAATCATTTAAAGTTGGCACCATGAACATTCCAATGAATGTGTTTTTCGTACCCAATAAAAACTTCTACCGATATGGTTTCTCTTTAGGTTACAATTTCCGCAGATAACAACCTTACTCCAAACCAACCATGTCCATGGCCATCCGGATGTAGGCATACTTGTCCACCGGTTGGCCTTTTTTTCGTTCCTTGGGTTCGTGTTGTCCCAGTCGAACAATGATCATATCATGCTCAGGAAGGATAAAAATGTATTGACCATTTAAACCATGCGCGTAGAAACAAGGCACTGCGCTGTCTTGGTGAATCCACCATTGAAAACCATACCGATCGTTTGGCTCCCCACTTTTAAGTTTAAGTGGTGCCAAAGAAATTGCTTCGTTGTAATACCACAGAGGCACTAGCGTATCTCCATCTATTATGCAGCTATCCTTATAAAGCTTACCAAACTTGGCATAGTCGCGTGCATTCGTATTGAAACAACAATATGCTCGCTCCTCTCCTCCTTTTCTATCGAGACTCCACAAGGCGTCGTGCTTTGCTCCGATAGGCTTCCAAACCTTCTCGGTTGCATACTCACTTAGCGACTTCCCTGTGGCTTCTTTGAGAATAAAACCTAAAATCTGCGTGTTACCACTTTTGTAATTGAAAGTGGTTCCGGTCTCGTCGGTTAGTTCATACATCTCATGAACCTCCCGGAGGTTGTCACCATATAATGTGCGAGCTGTATATGTAAAAGGATCACCGTAACTTTCATAGAAGTTATACCCGGCGCTCATTGTGAGCAGGTCTCGAATGGTTACACCATCGCCTTTAAACTGATCGACGTATGTTCCAATCGAATCATCAATACTTTTAATGTATCCGTCCTGAATAGCGCACCCAATTAAATGACTCACTATGCTTTTGGCCATGGACCATGAATTAGTCTTTGAACTATCCGAATAACCATTCCAATATTTCTCATAAACAATACTGTCTTTGTGAATCACTAAAAACGCAGAAGACTCCAACGACTCATGGTATGCTTCGTCTTCCTCTGAAAGGCTGACCTCTCCATAACTGCCAGCTATCGGCCACTCAAAAACATCATTAGGCGCTTCGACCACACCATTTTCATAATTGACATATTCGTCTATGGTTGGCCCCATACGACCTTCAAATACAGTGTGCTTAAGCATAAAGAACCAATAGTGGTCGCCGGTTAATACTATATATCCCAGTCCTAAGACTATAACACCCAGGATTACCAAACCAATTCGTTTCAACCACTTTAATATCATATGCTTTCTATTAACGTATTATTTACCACCTTTTCTTATTCTCAAAATAAATTATGACACCTAGGAGAGCAGAAGAGACAAATAATATCGCTCGATGGTAATCTAACAAATCAAACGACTTTTTGCCTTGAAAGTACTGCCAATCCGTGATTGCGTAGAACATAAACACAACAATCCATATAAATGGAATGGTTATACCAAGCTTCACAAACCATTGCACAGCCACATAAATCGCGAAGGTTATAAACCCAATCACTTGATAGGTCTCCCACCTAAGATTCCACCCCACGTTGTCTATCATCAATGCCACCAAAAGAAGTAAAACAATTAGCTCAACGGTCTTTGTGACATTCCATCTTTTCGCCATGGTGCAAATATCGACAAACAAAAAAAGAGGGCCTTACGGCCCTCTCTCAGAACAAGATTTAGTTATTATGTGAATTGGCTAATTAGTAGCACTATCTAGTAATAACCATAGATTGAACAGTTGTTGATTCAGGTGTGCTCACTTCAATAAAGTAAACCCCTTCTGCAACTCCTGTTATGTCAACCTCAGTAAGCCCAGAGGCTAATGGTGTAATTCGCGCATCGATAAGAGCGCCTTTGGCGTCTCTAACCTTTAATGTAACGTCTGACGACGCATTAAATACAGATACGTTAAACACCCCGGTTGACGGGTTAGGGTAAATGGCAAAATTCGCGTTGGCTTTAACTTTCTCAACTCCTACGAGGTCTACATCAACATCATTACATGTTGTAGACTCACAACCAAATTTCGATGCAACAGTTAGGCATACGTTAAATGTGCCGCTGTTAACGTCGACAAATTTGTGGAATACCGTGCTACCTACTCCCACAGATCCATCGTCAAAATTCCAGTCGTACTTAAGTTGAGTTTCATCGGACGCAGTGAATGTCACCTCTCGTCCTGCCTTGTCAAATGCAAATCCGCTACTTGGTATTGGGTGAATAGAAACCAATCGGTCTGCAGAATCTTGGCATGTTCCATTGCTTGCAATTAGCAGAACTCTGAATCCTCCATCGCCACTGTATGTGTGTGTTGGATCACTAGCATTGCTCGTATTGGCATCACCAAAGCTCCACGCAAAAATGGTTGCATTCTGAGTATTGTTTGTGAATTTAACTTCCTCACCAACACATCTTCCAGACACGGCAAATGACACAACAGGACTTGCTGCAACCGTTAAGTTTTTGGAGATACTACTTTCACATCCTTCTGCACTTGTTACGGCAAGCGTAACTCGTTTCATACCAGATTGAGCATAATTGTGAAGTGGGTTTTCTGCATTGCTCGAATTTCCATCGCCAAAGTTCCAGTTACTCGTTGCAAATCCAGAAGATGTATTTGTAAACTGAGCAACCGTTCCGTTACATGCACTCGGTGCAGTAAAGTTGGCATTTGGAACAGCATTCACCTTGATAGACTGACTTGATGTAGACTCACAACCGATAACGTTTTTAGCGGTTAGTGAAATCGTGAAGGTTCCGTTAGAACTGTAGTTGTGAGCAGGGCTCACTCGAGTACTACTTCCTCCATCACCAAAGTCCCAAGCATATGAATTAGCATTTGAGCTTGAATTGTTCATCTGGGCTGGATCCCCAGCACAAACATCCGCAGCAGTAAATGCCGATACAGGAGCATTGTATACTTTCACCGTTTTAGTCTGCGAAGCACTACAATTCTTGTCGCTCTGCGCTGTAAGGGTCACACTGTAAACACCAGCAGCCGCATACACGTGACTGTTAGCAGTACCGGTATTACCATCGCCATAGTTCCAAGTTGTTGATGAAATTGAACCACCATTGATGAAACTATTATCAGTAAACGATGCCGATGGACCATTACATTCAGCCTTAGCGGTGAACGTTACTGTAGGGTTCGGATTAACTGTTACACTCTTTGTAAGTGAGTTGGTACAACCTGCTGCGGTAGTCACACTCAATTTTACACTGTATGTTCCTGCGGATCCGTACAAGTAGCGCGGACTAGCAAGTCTCGACGATGCACCATCACCAAAACTCCACGTGTTTGCTCCACTTGTTGAGTTATTGGTAAACATAGTAAGTGCACCATTACAAACCTCAGGGGCAGTAAATGTAACTGTTGGCTCCGGGTTAACCGTAACTGTACGCTCCACAGACGCCTCACAATTGTTTGAATTTGTAACGGTGAGTTTCACATTGAATTTACCTGAGGTTGAATACGTATGATTTGGGCTTGTAGCTGATGACGTGTTACCATCACCAAAACTCCATGCATACGTTCCACTACCAGATGTGTTGTTAAACTGAATTCCGTTGTTTTCACATCCTGATACATCATCAAATGATGCCGTAGGTAATGCAAATACTGTCACTTGCTTACTTGTTGATGCTTCACAACCGTTACCGTCGGTTACTTCTAAGAACGTTGTAAACGTACCTGAACGGTTATAACTGTGAGCCGGATTTGTGGATGAACCAACCTGTCCATCTCCAAACGACCAGTAATATGTTCCGGTTGACGAGTTATTTGTAAACTGAACTGAGCTACCTGCACATGCGCTTGTAGAACTAAAATCAGCTGTTGGCAGCGTGTTAACTGCAACAGACATAGATTTGGTGCTCTTACAACCTGCAGCATTTTCAGCTGTAAGTACAACTGTGTAATTGCCCGCTGTAGCGTATTTGTGTGATGGACTTGCATTGGTAGATGAGTTTCCATCTCCAAAGTCCCAAGAATACTTAGTTGCTCCACCAGACACGTTGTTAAACTGAGTAGTCTCACCAAGACATACATCTTTAGCTGTAAAATCAGGTGATGGCATATCATTAACAACTACTGAAGACGTATAAGACTTAGAACATCCAGCTGCAGTTGCTTTCAACGTTACAGTATAATTACCTGCTGAAGCGTAAGAATGACTTGGCGCAGAAGCAGACGATGTATTACCGTCTCCAAAGTTCCAAGCATAGCTTACCGTATTGGATCCAGTTATCGTGGTGTTGTTCGTAAAGTCGGTTGCTGTACCCAAGCACTCGGTACTAGCCGTGAACGATGGCACAGGGTAAGGATTAACTACCGCCTTTGCTTTCACTTCGGTTGCACAACCAGAAGTTGATGTTATGGTTAACACAACGTCATATGTTCCGGCCGCAGCATATGTGTGCGTAGCCGTTTGAGACGTAGTTGTACTTCCGTCACCAAAGCTCCATTTGTATGTAGAAGCTCCGCTGGTAGATGCTGCAAAATTCGATACGTCACCCAAACAAACATCAGACACGGTAAGTGTACCAGATGGATTTGAATTGACTTGAACAGCCATTGACTTCATACTCTCACATCCACCTGCACCGGTCACCTTAAGTGTTACCGTGTATTTTCCGGCAGAAGCATATGTATGGCTTGGATTCTGCGATGTTGAGCTATTGCCATCACCAAAGTCCCATGCATACGTTAATGTACCTGAACCACCCGAAGTTTTGTCTGTGAATGACATTGCTGTGCCAAGACAAACATCCGCGGTCGAGAAATCGGCAGTAGGCGTGTCGTAGATTGTAACGCTATTAGACGTTGTATCCTTACATCCATTTATGCTCTCCGCAACATAGGTTACTTTAAATGTTCCCGCTTTGTTGTAAGAGAAGTTTGGAGTCGCAGTTGTAAACGTAGACGCTCCGTCTCCCATATCCCAGTGATTCCTCTTATTTGAAGTTGACGAATTGGTCACTGTAACAGTCTCACCGGTACATGCATCATCAATTGAGAATGAAGCTGTTGGGTTAGGATACACCGTCACTTGGTCTGAGAACGAATCTCTACATCCATTGTTGTTATATGCAACCAGCTTAGCCGTGTACGTGGTTGCACTTGCATAAGCGTGATTCAACGTTTTGGCTGCACTCGTTGACGAGCTACCATCACCAAAAGTCCATGAATACGTGTGTGCATACAAGGTACCATTATTAAACGGCACATTGGTGTTCACACATCGGTCGTCCTTAGAGAAGTATACAGACGGCTTAACTTTTACGGTTACGCGCTGAGTTGCGGTATCGTTACAACTGTTTCCGTCTGTGGTTACTAATGTTACGTCGTATGACTTAGCAACACGGTAGAAATGTACCGGATTCTCTAGAGTAGATGATGTTTTATCATCAAAATCCCATGAGTAACTCGATGCATTGGTCGATTTATTGACAAATCGGACACTGTCACCGAAACACTCATCATCTGCACTGAATCCTGCGACACCTTTACTCGCGATAGTTACCTTTCCACTCACAGAGTCTGCAAATCCTCCTGGAAGGAAGATTTTAAACTTGATATCATAGGTACCATTTGACGAGTATTTGTGGCTAGGGTTTTGTGCTGTAGATGTGCTTCCATCACCAAAATCCCATGCAAAAGCAGATATTTTACCGCAATTCACAGAAGTTGCATTCTTGAACAGCATTTGCTCATTCACACAATCATAAACTGTAGTATATGCCGGTGTTGGAATGTTTGAAACATTCACCTTCTCCGTAGCTGAATCAACACAACCGATGTTGGTAGTCACCTTAAGTTGAACCGTTTTAACACCACTTGTTGCAAATGTGTAACTCGGCACTCGAGATGTACTTGAGTTTCCGTCACCAAAATCCCAAGAGTATCCTGTAATGGATCCACTTGTTACACTTGAGTTGTTCGTTACCGGCATCACGTCGTTGAAACAGTGATTTGCCAGAATAAACGACGACTTAGGAAGTGGTGCAACAGACACCTTCACCGTGTTGGTGATTTTAGTTCCACAGCTACTTCCTGAAGTCGTTTTACGACGATAGTATGTAGTTGACGTTAGTGGCGTGGTAGAATTCAACGACGCACTTGTTGCACCGCTAATATCTGTCCAGCTACTATTGTTTGGCGACGTTTGCCACTGGTAAGTATACGTTCCATCACCACCGGTTGCACCTGTGGTAGTTGAAATTGTATTAGCAGGACTTTGAGGACAAACACTATGGTTAGTTCCTACAATTCCGGCCATTAGATCATCGTAAACGGAAATCTTAACAGCGCTGCTCGTTACCTCGCCACATGAGCTACCACCAACACTAACTTGGCGATACCAAGTTGTTGTTGTTAAGCTGCCCGGTGAGTAAGAAGTACTAGTAGCACCTGAAACAGTATTCCAAGTGGTTCCGTTTGTCGACATCTCCCAGTAGTAAGTGAATGTACCATCTCCACCTGTTGGAGCTGCCGATTGAGTGATAGTCGCCGGCATTGTGTTGTAACAAATGGTTTGATCACTAGAAATGGTCGAAGCCATCAATTGATTGTAGACGGTTACTTTAACAGACGACGTGTACTCAGGTCCACATCCAATATCTGTGGTTGCTCCACGTCTAAAGTATGTTGTTGTTAATAACGTCGGAGTAGTAAGCGTTGAGCTTGTGGCTCCATTAACGTTAGACCACGTTGTATTATCTGTAGACGATTGCCATTGGTACTGATAATTTCCTGCACTTCCTGAAGGAGCGGTGGCAGAAGTAAGACTAGCAGTTGCACCGTAGCAAATGGTCTGAGCTCCTGCAATTGCGCCAGGGTTTAGTGCAGTAAGCACATTCACCACTTGAGTGGCTGTATCACGACAACCTTTGTCTGTTTCACTCATAATGGTCACTGTATAGTTTCCACTACTTGCATAGGTATGTGTTGATGGACTTCCAGTTCCTGTCCCACCATCACCAAACTTCCAGTCTGTAGAAGCAATGGATGTTGTAGCCACCGTTGAAGTCGATGTGAATGACATTGCATCACCTAAACAGCTATCCGCTGTTGTAAATGAAGATACAGGGAACGCCCAATAAGGAACAGTGGTATTGGCTGAGTTATCAGAGCCATCTACATCACCGTCTGCATTAGAAACGGTCACAACGCTGTTAGTAGTTCCGCTAAGATCTACTGTGGATGTGAAGGTTCTTGTGTAGGTCGCACCTTTTGAGAATGGTCCCGTTAAGGTTTCTGTTATTGGTGTACCACCATCTACTGAGATGTTGAACCGTGCAGTTTGTTGGTCGATATCGCCTTCATTCTTGAAGGTTACGGTTACCATTGCTGCAGGATTAGACGTACCACAAACCGTATCTGAAACGGCAACGGACATAACATTTAGGTCCGGATTAACCTCAACAGCCCCAATGGTTGACATGGTCGCTCCACGCGAATTACCATCGATATCGGTTGTGATTCCTGTAGAGTCTCCTGCGTTATATAGTGTGTGCTGATTTGGCTGGTAAGAAGGACTAGTACTAAACATTGGGTTCATCTCAAAAGAGTTTCCATCTGTTCCCTTTGCGGTATTGTATGCCGCTAGAGTACTATAAGTACCACCCATGTAGTATTTAGAACTTGTTCTAGAACTATAGAATAAGTTGTGGTCAGACTTAATATAAGTAGGATTGTAAACGTAGGTTATGTATCCTGAACCATTGTTACAAACAATATTGTTTCTAAAGTTTGAGGTACTAGAGAAGTAGTACATATATAACGTAGCATATGAACTGGATGACGCATAAGAGGAACTACTGTGTGATACCAGTGTATTGTTGTACCAATCCTGATACGAACCTGAATAACAGTATGCAGCTCGTGACCAAGAAGTACCGTTACCACAGTTTATGTAGTTGTTAGCCACAACCGTTCTGCCCGAAGACGAACCGTCACAGTAGTACATATACATACCGTACCCACCGCGATCTACCATGATTTTATTGTTCATGATTTTCATCGCTTGGTCACAGTAACGGAAGTACGTTCCGTAAATTGACGTGGTATAGGTAGTTGCAGATGATACTGTGTTATTACTAAAGTTAAGGTTCTTGTTGTAATAGAAGTAACATCCCATATACGCCCAGTTGGTTATGGTATTCCCGGTAATCACCCATCCGTCTTGCAAATAGGTTGAAGAAGAACTTCCACCGTAGTTGTAGATAGCATAACTACCATTCAAGATACTGTTGTTCTTGATAGTAATGAAGTTGGACATGTTAGCTGTTCCCGTGTAGTCCCAGATCACGAAACTATTACTAGACGAAGTATTTACTACTTGAGACTCCAGTTTACAGTTTTGGATTGTGACATAACTGTTCGATGAAACAAACTCTACAACGCGGTTATACACCGAGTTGGTTGCATGCATATGAATGCCATCAAATGTGATGTACTTCGAACCATTAAATCTCACAATGTAATTAGATGAACTACCTGAAGCGTTGGTTAGCACCGGCATAGAACCAGAACTAGACGCCACAAATGTGATGGTGTTTGTTGCTGAAGCACCATTAATGTTTCCAATTTCAACTTGCTCGTTGTAGGTTCCCGGCATTACCGTGAATTTAACCGCACCGCTAACCCCTGTACACTCTAAGAAATCAACCGCTTCGTTAAATGTAGAGAAGTCGCCACTTGTGCCACCGATGGTAAACCCACCTGACACAGGAGCACCAAACGAAACCGGTGTAGCAGCATCGTTTGAACTCACGTCGTCTGTGGATGCATTTGGTTCGCTAGTATTTGCTGAGATTGTTTGACAACCGCCTGCCATTGTATAACCGGTGGTAAACGTGAGTGTATCCGCGGTACAAGAACCGAGGTTTACAGCAAAGGTTTCTGTATTGGTTGTTGTTTCAACCGTGTAGGTCACCTTTACAGAGGTTACCGAAGTTGACCCAAAGTTTTTAACAACTACGCGTACGGGTTGTACACCTGTAGTAACTTGACCAACTGGAGAGAGTATTTCCGTAACTCCAACATCCAAAGCTCCGGTTTTAGACTCATCCGATCCAGGGTGTGTTGAGCTACTTCTTGTTTCACTATCTCGATCCGTTGTCACTGCACTTAGCGCAGGTACTTTATGGAAACAACCATCTGATATATGCAGATCACTTGATGATTTGAATAATGGTTGAGTTTGTACGGTATTAGATTCAGCGGTTTTTGCACTTTGGTATGCACTAACGCTGCTGTACGATCCTCCAGCATAAATCATTGAACCCGAGCCAGTACTGTAATAAACGTTATAATCTAAATCAGCATAGTACTTAGTTGTACCACTGTAATAGTGATATACCGCATAACCTCCACCTAAGTTGGCGCATATGTTATTTACGAACTCGTTTCCGGCGTACGTAGAACTGGAGAAGTATAGATATGCTGGAGCGTAGCTCGTTGATGTGTTCGTTGATGTAGTTACAAAGGTGTTGTGGTAGAAGCGTTGGTATTTGCTATACCATGCGCCCAAAGCACGAACATAATTTGAAGATCCGTTACCCACATGAACCGTGTTGTTCGCGAATAATGCAGGGCTTCCTGATGTGGCGTCACAGTAATACATATAGATACCGTAACCACTGATCATTCCGGAAATCTCATTTCCAGTTACCACCATCCCTCCATCGCAATAGCGGAGATACAAACCAGAATACAGAGTACCGGTTATTTTGTTATTGCTAATGGTCAGGCCGGTATTGTAATAATTGTAAAAACCATAATAATACTGGCCTGTACAAGTGTTTCCAGTGATTACCCATCCAGTTTGCAGGGACGTTGTACCTCCCCCGTAATTGTATACGGCATATGAACCTTTGAGGAAGTCGTTATCCTTAATTGTGATGTTGTTCGACATGTTGCCAGTCCCAGTGTTATCATAGATAATCGCACAGTAATTTGAACTTGTTGATACAGATTGAGCTTCAAGCTTACAACCTTCGATAATGACGTTAGAGCAGCTTCCTTCGAAGGTTACTACACGGCAATAATTCGTCGTGTTTAACGCCTTGATATGGATTCCATTAAACTCAATGTTAGAAATTGATTTGAATAGAACTACCCAGTTGTCACTTAAACCAGCAGCCGTAAATTGAAGCACCGGCATTGTAGAATTCCCGCTCGCGCTTTGGAATGTTACTGTATTCGTGGAGGACAAACCAGCTATATTTTCAATCGTTAATTGCTCTGTATAAGTCCCACTGGCAACATCAAACTCAACTGCTCCACTTATACCCGAGCATTGCAGTGCATCTATTGCTTCACCAAACGTAGAGAAGTCTCCACTACTTCCACCAATGGTAAACGTACCAGACATTGGTACACCAAAACTTACTGCATTACTTGTGTCATTCGATGCATTGCCGTCTGTGTTACCGCCTGGTGATGATGTCCAACCCAATATGCTTCCACATCCTGACGTATGACTAAACGTATTGGTGAATGTCACCGTGTCGTTTGCACAACTTGCAAGCGTGGTTCCGAACGATTGACTTACCGGTGTGGCCGCACCATACTGATATGAAGCCGTATATCCGGAAATAGAGTTACCCCCATAATTCCGGACAACAACACGTACGGTTTGATTTCCCGCGGAAACTGTTCCGGTTGGTTGTAGTACTTCGGCTACGCCAATGTCGTCGGTATTTTGGACGATATGATCCGCACCTGGGTGCGTTGTAGCCGGGTTACGCATGTCACCGTCTATATCTGTTGTTACATCATTGATTGAGTTTACCTTGTGGAAACATGCATCACTCAAGTGTGCGTCTGTTGAGCTAACGAATGCTGGCATTATGTTTTTCGAGTTCTGGTCACCTGAAGTGCTGTAGGTGTTAAGAACTGAGGCAGATCTAGCTCCACCTGAGTAAATTAAGTTAGTTCCATTAGGGTTGTAGTATACGTTATAGTCTAACACTCGAGTTGTACCCGGTGAACTACTGTTGTAATACGCATAATGGTTACCCGAAGAGGATGACGACTGAATACTGAAGATGTTGTTTCTAACATCTGTATAATTTGCACTAGTGATGTACAATCCACGGATAGTAGATGTGCTTGACGTACGAACATCAACTGTATTATGCCATATATTCCAGTAATCCCCACTGTAATTATAGATTGGGTAATACGTTGGAGTACCTTTAAAGTCGTAGATCATGTTATTGACCATATACCCCCTAAAGCTTGAATTGTTATCACAAGCGCTCATATAGATTCCATAGTAATCGGAGTACTTGATTTTGTTTCGGGCGATGATAAATGTATCCGAAGCTGTAGACTTACTGTAGTAAAAATACAGTCCACCAGAGCTACCACCGCTTGAGTTTAGTTCTACATCATTGCCAAGTATTCTTGGTGCTCCTTGATAGTAAATGAATACACCATAGTAGCCTTTGAAACCACGAATCTTGTTATTTGTGAAACGCAATCCGTTCGAGAAAGACGTAGTAGAAGGTCCGTAGAACCCTACCGAAGCATATCCCCCCTTATTAAACGTACAACTATCCACCGTAATATTGTGACTCGCTGCTCCTGTAGAGTAACTCGAATTACTTCCGTTAACAAGTAAATTGAAGTAGTTTGAAGAGGTCCCTGCATAGTTGTTTTGCATAACACAATTCCTGAATGCAATGTCATCCGAGGTGCGAACATTGGCAGCCCAACCGTATGAAGATCCAGTTGCTTGGATCGTAACATCCCTAAAAGTTATGAATGAAGTTTTATTTAACAACAACGTATGTCGGGAGGTACTGCTCGATGATGCATATGTGATTATCACGTTTGTTGGATTTCCTGTAGCCGACTTAAACGTGATGGTGTTGGTACTAGAGGCACCCGGAACATCACCGTCAATTTCAACTTGACCGGAATATGTTCCTGAAGCAATATTGAAGGTCACTGGACCACAAACTCCTGAAGTTTGTGCATCAGCAATAGCAGCGGCAAGAGTTGCGTAGTCGCTGGAACTTGTCCCAACAGTATACGTTCCAGATAGTCCCTTGTTTAACGACGTTGCTGCCGTATCGTTCTTTGCATTGTTATCCGAATTTCCATTCGGGTCAGACGAAATGGCTTGGAAAGCATACGTGTTCGCCGTTCCATATGTATAGTTACCCAGCCACACCGTTGTGCTAGCGCCAGAAGCAAGTGTCCCGGTATGTGAATAGGTAGATTGGCTGGTACCGTTAACTGACCAGTCAATATCAAAGCCTGTCACTGAATTCGTTCCTTCGTTCTTAACGATAACTTTTATCGAATCAGTAGTGTTACAGATGGCGCCTGAAGGATTTGCAAAACCTGTAACGGCGATGTCATCTGTTACTAAAAGCTTTGGTGTCAGTGTATAGTATTCGTTGTTCGATGGAGCACTACCTTGGGACGAGCCATAAGTAATGTTCGGAGAACCAGCCGTGCTGTGGATACCAGATGAGAATTGCACCGCGCTTGTTGAATTTTGCTGAACACCTATTGTCGCAGAAAGCGATCCATAGATGTAGCTCATGTCTACAACATAAATTTTGTTAGTTCCTTCTTCAAGGACTAAGGCAAAGTAGCAGTAGGACGCAGACCCTATTTCCCACGAATAGTTTAAAATCCAGAGTTGTCTACTTCCAGAAGAACCATAGGTAATGGCTACCACGCGGTCACTAGATGAGATGGATGTTCCCATGTTGTCCCAGAAATACGCGATAGTCTTGTCCGGTAAGTTTGAATATGGAAGCGACCGATTAGTGTTCAAATTGGTGTTAACCGCTTGCCCCGCAACCGAGGTCGTAAACGTGAACAGACCGTTTTTCGAAACACAGAACGAATCTACACTACTTCCATAAAAATCGAAACTAAACGGCATTGCCTGAGCCGTTGACCAATAGTTGGTCGAATAATAGGTAGATGAGCTACTTCCGCTCGGACCGGAATAGCCCGTTAGGATTGTAGTACCACCGCTGTAGGTATAATCGTAAACCGATGTTCTGTAAGAACCCGGATTACCCACGTCGGTGTTAGACTTGGCAGTCGTATAGGTATACGTCTGCGCATTTACACTCAACCCGATACCTAGTAAGAGGATGAATGACAGCAAATAATAACAGTAAAATTTCTTCATACGAATTAAATCTTAGTTCTACATATGTATGAAGCAGGAAATGCCATCAACACCCCGGGAAAACGGGGTGCTTACGATGGATAAAAATTGAAGGTTTTCCGGGGAAAACTTAATTACACACTACTTCTACAATCCCGAATGTCCGAAAACTGTCAGAACTTTGCAAGAAAAAACTCTGTTTTTCCACAATAATCCAGAAAAAAGGACGTTTAATCGGCCTAAAATGATGCCGTAAAAAGTTTTTTATCCATAAAAAAAGGTCTATCATTGTGAGCGCAGCGAAGCGAATTCTGCTTTCTGCACGATCCCAACTCATTCGAGCTGACTTATTACTATAACAGACACCTTAATCATACATCACATTTATGTTTGACATCGTTACGTTAAACGACATGCTCGTTTCAGAGCTAAAAGAAGTTGCAGGCAAACTGGACATCAATGTCAAAGGCCTTAAGAAGCAAGATTTAATCTATAAAATCTTAGAAGAGCAAGCCGTAAAACAGCCTGCAAAATCCTCTAACACTGAAGCTGAGTCCAAACCTCAGCCAAAAGAAGACAGGCCTCGAACGCGAAAGCCGAGAAATACTTCTCCGAAAAACAATGATCGGAATAGTGAGGAAAATCAATCTGACAAAAAACCAGAGGCAAAACAAGAGACCCGTCAGCGTAGACCAAGAAAACCGAACAATTCGGACAATCCAAAAGGTGGAAACAACCAAGACAACAAGCCGAACGAGAAACCGAATCGTCAAAACAAAAATGATAATGACGATTCTAAGGTGATTGAAGCGTTAGACAAACCGGATAACAATCCGGACAATCGCAACAACGATCGGAACGACCCACGAAAACATCAGAATAAGGAAAAAGAGAAACGCAAAGAAATGCGCGACAGTCTTCTCAATTACTTAGAGCTTGAGGGTGTTGTAAGTACTCAAGGTGTGTTGGAAACCATTCAAGATGGCTATGGCTTCCTGAGGTCGGCAGATTACAACTACCAACCATCTCCGGATGATGTTTATGTTGCGCCGCACCAAGTGAAGTCTCATGGATTAAAAACCGGTGATGTTGTACAAGGGACTATCCGTCCGCCAAAAGAAGGCGAGAAATACTTCGCGCTCATAAACATCGAAAAGATAAATGGTAAGTCACCAGCCTTAGTGCGTGACCGTGTTTCTTTCGAACACTTGACGCCATTATTCCCGGAAGAGAAATTCAATCTGGAATACAAACCAAACAACTACTCCACTCGTATCATCGACCTTATTACCCCAATTGGTAAAGGTCAGCGTGGACTAATCGTTGCTCAGCCAAAAACTGGTAAGACGAACTTACTAAAAGACGTTGCAAACGCTATTTCAACCAATCACCCGGAGACGTACATGATTATTTTATTGATTGATGAACGTCCGGAAGAGGTAACTGACATGGCTCGAAGTGTTCGTGCCGAAGTGGTTGCATCAACTTTCGACGAGCCCGCAGATAAACACGTAAAACTGGCGAACATCGTCCTTCAAAAAGCAAAACGAATGACTGAGTGCGGGCATGACGTGGTGATTCTGCTTGATTCGATCACTCGACTGGCACGTGCTTATAACACTGTTCAACCGGCGTCCGGTAAGATTCTATCCGGTGGTGTGGATGCGAATGCATTGCACAAGCCAAAACGATTCTTTGGAGCAGCTCGTAATATCGAAAACGGCGGTTCTTTAACCATCATTGCAACAGCGTTGATTGACACTGGGTCAAAAATGGACGAAGTGATCTTCGAAGAATTCAAGGGTACAGGTAACATGGAGCTTCAGCTCGACAGGAAACTGTCTAACCGTAGAATCTTCCCTGCAATTGATATTGTATCGAGTTCAACACGACGTGAGGACTTGCTGCTTGACAAAGCTACGAACCAACGTATGTGGGTGCTTCGAAACTATCTTGCCGACATGACTTCAGAAGAAGCCATGAACATGATGCTCAAGCAAATGCAAGGAACCAAGGACAACAATGAGTTCTTGGTGTCTATGAATTCATAATATCCACAACGGGTAACTAGTTATTTCCGAACAAGGATTTGTACATTCGAGGTTTATGAAAACGCTACTTCGAATGGGATTACTTGGCATGCTCATTATTTCATGCAGCATCGCTCAAGCAAAAAAAGTTCAATACGAACTCACGATTTACAAGATTATTTATAACAGCGACACGCTGCAACTAGGTGGCAATGTGGTCAAAAAAGGTGTGATGAAGAAACACACTAAACGACTGTCTCTTGCTACGCTGGATGACGGCTCAACCTTACATTTAGAAATGTGGCTCACCGTTGAAGGCGTTATGCTAGACAAATTCAATGTCTTCCAGCACAAATACTACACGTTCAAAGACGACGCATGGACATTGCTGGCATTCTCACCTCGACTAAAGTTTATGGGACGTCATTACGACAGGGGGCATTATACCTACAACGTCCCTCGCAATGGAGAGTCGTTGGAAGTATTTTATGAGTTAACGGTAGACCCGTATAAGAAGAAGTAAGCTTACATCTTCTTCCATTCAGCAATCGACTTATCGTTCATTCGAACGTAGTCTTTGTTGCCGGCCTCTTCCGCCAGTGTTTTAGATCGCTTCGCCGTTTCAATTGCTCCGGCATAATCACCCATTTTGGCTTGGATCAATGCTTTTAGACGCACCATCCAGAATTTCTCGTTGTCAACCAATGCTTTGTTAATCCACTCAAACGCCTTATTCATGTCTTTATCGTTCTCGTAGTAATAGCGCGCAGCTTGATAGTAGGTCGCAGATGAAACACCTTTCATCTTCATTTCAATTTCCTTCATCACCTGAGCATCAACTTGTGTCTCAACTTTCATTGATAGTTGCGTATTCTCCCACATAAACTCGATGTCACATCCCGACGTAGTAATGTTTGAAAATTGGAAAGTCATCGTTTCAACTTTTACCGGATAGCTCGAGTTTGCCTTAACCTCAAAGCGCACTAGGTCTTCAGACTCCTTGTACTTACTTCCACCTGTTCCCCAGTAGCTTGTATTCTTATGAATAACGATGGTCCATGTCTCCTGGCCCGGAATTGCATACATAGCATACGTTCCAGCCGGTACATCGTGTCCTTCAATTTTGATATCGTCAGACGTAGTGAATTTGGTACTTGCATTTGCGCCCCATCTCCACATTTCGCCATACTGCACTAAATCTCCAAAAATAGTTCGTCCTTTTACGCTTGGACGGGAATACGTGATGCTAACATCAGACAAACCTACTTTCTGTTCAATGGTAGAAAGTGGACTGGGTGCAGGAGTTTCAATCTGAGCTGAAACGGTTACACCGCATAGGATTAATAAAGCGAGTAAACTGTTTTTCATTGTTCTTTACTTTTCGTTCAAAATTAAAGAGAGAAGGCTCAACAAAGACGATTTTGTTGAGCCTTCCGTAAGATAACAGTCAAAACTGCTTTTTGTTAGAACTTGTATTGAAATCCTAAACCGAATAATTCTTTGAACTGAAGCCGAGGAGCTGTAACACCCGGTTTGTTTTCCGGATCATACTCAATCTTCGTGTCGTGATCGTAACGCAGATGGGTAAACAGGTTTGCACCAATGTATTTACCCAACTTGATATCCGTTCGAACTTGCCAGTCTACATCTATATTGCCTTGGTTCTCCTTAACAGGATCCGTGTAGTTATTAAACAGTTCCAGACTTGATCGCAATCCAATGTTCTTGGTTAGTTCTTTATTTTGGTAGATGAAAGATGCTAAAGCTCCAAACTCCCCTCTTCTATTTGGGTTACTGTGCGATTCGGGAATGTACAGGTTCAATGCAGCGATGCTATCATCAGAAACGAATGTCCACTTACCCGCAGCTGGAGAGAAGTACATCGCCAATTTAGGTGTTGGCTTGTAATCTATCCCCAGCGATATTTTTAGGTATGCAGGTGCCATAAATCTGGAAAGCACCGGTCTGTCCTCGCTTTCGTCATTAAAGTCAAAACCTTCGGCAAACTGTGACTCGAAGCGTGTTATACTCGCCCAACTAAGCTTGTTGTTTACTTTACGTCCAACCTTAGATAGAAAGTCGATCTTATCCTCGTTTTTTCTCAAAGACTCGCCTTGATTTCGAATCACACCATAGGCTAAGTCCAAGTTATTCTCCCAACTCCAATTCTTGTATTTGTAATCGGCAAAACCATTTCCTAACGCTGAAACAGAAATGGCATTAATACCCCCTTGAGCCCAGTTTGAAAATGTTCCTTGGTTGAAGTTAACCGCCAATAACCTTCCTGTTTGCCATTTGACAACGGGTTTCATGGCGTTGATCTCACCCGTAATTTGGTTTACTTTAGCTTGAGCCTCGGCGAGTTTAGCCTTCGCTTCGGCAAGTTCTTTTTCTTTCTGAACCATTTTCAAGCTGTCTTGCTGAGCAAACGCACTTGACACGATACAGCTCAAAAACAACACTACAATTATCCTCATATTTATGAAATTATATACAAGTAAAGAATAGGAAACGCCTTTTACATGGTACGCGTTAACTGATTGTTGACAGTTGGATTTAAATAACTAGCAAGAGTTCGCTACTACAGCATGACTGGTGCTTACTCGAAACGAATTAGAACTTGATTCTTATCTACTTTGTCTTGGGCCTTGACCTCTACACCGGCAATTATTCCATCATTTGGCGCAGCAATTACGTTCTCCATTTTCATGGCTTCCAAAACAAGTAATGCTTGGTCTTTCTCAACCGTGTCACCCACTTTTACTTGTACGTCTAATACAAGACCCGGCATCGGGCTGGTCACTTCTGAAACTGTTGCACCTGCGTCTTTGTCCATACCCATTGATTCGAGCATTAGGTCGAAATCATCTTCCAGCAATACGCTACACTCCTGTCCGTTGATGTCGAGTACTACAGTTTTTGCACGTTGATCAAACTCAATGACGCTGGCGTTATAGGATTGATTGTCTAAGATGATATGAAACTTTCCGTTCCCCAGTGGAGAAATGTCGAGGTTACGCTTCGAACCATTAACCGATGAGCCGGCTATTTCAAGTTTATGTTGATTGTTTACGGTTGCTTTATACATAACACTATTCTCCAAAGTATTCGACGTAGTTGTTGTGAGTTTCCCAAAGTTTGATTCGGTGCAACTTGCAGTTCTCCAAGTGAGGCTCTATTTGCTCCCAAATACCTATTGCGAGATTCTCTATGGACGCCATTTTACCGGCCATCCAAGGTACGTCCATATTGATATTTCGATGATCTAATTGCTCGACAACGTTTTCCTTTATTACGTCGCGAAGCTTTTTCAAATCCATGATAAAACCAGTTTCTTCATTTGGTTCACCCTTCACCGTGACGTACAAATCAAAATTGTGCCCATGCCAATTCGCATTGGCACACTTACCAAAAACCGCATCATTCTCGTCCTGTGTCCAATTTGGATTGTACAGTTTGTGAGCTGCATTGAAATGCTCTTTTCGGGTGATGTAAACCAGTTTACCAGCCATAAAAAATGAAAGGTGCAAATATACAACGACTACATTTGTGGTATGACGATTTCAGAAGCACAACAGACAGTAGACCACTGGATAAAAACCATAGGGGTACGATACTTCGATGAACTTACGAATACCGCAGTTTTGATGGAAGAAGTTGGTGAAGTTGCACGGATTATGGCGCGCGTTTACGGGGAGCAATCCTCAAAGGAGAGCGACCTGCGCCACAAACTAGACGACGAGTTAGCCGACGTACTGTTTGTACTCATTTGCATTGCAAATCAAACTGGAGTTGATTTAACTGATGCGCTCAAAAAGAATCTTGAGAAAAAGACCAAGCGTGATTCAGATCGACATAAGTCGAATCCGAAACTTTAGCTCTTATCGCTTATCCATGTCTACCCAGTCGCGAGCGGCAGGACCGGTGTAAATCTGACGTGGACGACCAATTGGTTGGTTGTGGTCTCGCATTTCTTTCCACTGTGCAATCCAACCCGGAAGTCGGCCCAGTGCGAATAATACGGTAAACATCTCAACCGGGAAGCCCATTGCTCGGTAGATAATTCCAGAGTAGAAATCTACGTTCGGGAACAATTTACGCTCTTTGAAGTATGGATCTGCCAAGGCAGTTTCTTCAAGTTGCTTAGCGATTTCCAGAACAGGATCGCTAACACCCAATTTGTCAAGAATATCGTCACAAGACTTCTTGATAATTAAGGCACGAGGATCGTAGTTTTTATAAACTCTGTGTCCGAAGCCCATTAATCGGAATGGGTCGTTTTTGTCCTTCGCTTTGTCGATGTATTTCTTCGCGTCTCCACCATCGTTTTTGATGGCTTCAAGCATTTCAATTACCTTTTGATTAGCACCACCGTGCAGTGGTCCCCACAGTGCAGCGATACCTGCAGAGATACAAGCGTATAAGTTTGAGTGAGAAGACCCTACAATACGTACAGTAGACGCTGAACAGTTCTGCTCGTGATCTGCGTGTAGAATGAGAAGCTTGTTCATTGCTTCAACAAACACCGGATCAATCTCGTAATCTTCCGTTACGTTCTTAAACGTCATGTTTAAGAAGTTCGAAACGTAATCGAGTTTATTTTGTGGATAGATGATTGGGTGACCTAACGATTTTTTGTGCAACATGGCCACAATCGTTGGCATCTTCGCGATCAGTCTTCTAATTGTTCTGTGTTGTTCCTCCTCTCCTCTATTTGGATCTAGAGAGTTTGGATAGAATGAAGACAACGATGAAATCATAGCAGTAAGCTGACCCATTGGGTGTGAACCTGTTGGCCAAGCCTTGAAGATATTCTCCATATCTTCATTTACAAGCGTATGATGTCTGATTTGGTGATCCCAATCTGCATATTCTTCTTTGTTTGGCAGCTCTCCATTGATCAGCAAATAAGCTACCTCTAAGAATGTCGCGTTTTCAGCAAGTTGTTCGATACTGTAACCTCGGTGACGCAGGATTCCTGCTTCTCCGTCTAAGTAGGTGATCCCACTTGTGGTAGATCCTGTATTCTTAAATCCAATATCAACGGTAACCGCTCCGGTTGATCCACGAAGCTTAGAAATATCAATTCCGATTTCGTTTTCTGTTCCGGTGATTACAGGTAGATCAATTTCCTTTCCTTCGACTGATAAATGGGCTGTTTTTGACATTGGAATTCTGCTGATTTTTGGTACTGCGAAATTACTTTTTTAATCCGACAATTTCTTGTGTTTGTCTTGAAATATTTAGGATGATTATACTAGCCACCAAGCCCCTGTTTATCAACTCGTTAATCCGTTTGTCAGATAGCTGTCACGAGGGAGATTTGCGCTTGAAAACCAAACTAGTAACAATACAATTTTTAGATAACTTTGTTTGCTACCATCACAACGAAACATTCCCTAATGTCAGAAAAAATAGAACAGATTATCAATGGGCTGAACGACAAAGCCAATCTGAAACAAAAAATATACGGCCATGCTCAAGATGTCTTTGAGCAGTTTCGCAAATGCTCTCTCGAAGTTGTGAATGAGGTAGCACCTAGAGTACTTGACAAATCACCTAGCGTTGAAACGAGCATGACTGAATACGGTGATTTCGAGTTTCACTTAAAGTTCTCCGGCGACACCATCGTTTTTCTGTTGCATACGAATGTATTTACTTTTCCGCCTAAGCATGGAGTGAGCAAATCTTCCTATGTAAAACAGAATAAAGACAACGGCTACTTTGGGATGATTCAAGTGTACAATTTCTTGAGTGACTCAATCAAATACAACCGACTTGCAGACCCAGGCTATTTGCTGGCTCGGATATTTGTAAACGCAGAGAATCACTTTTACGTAGAAGGTAAGCGCCAGCTCGGTTTCTTGTATAAGGATCCAACAAAGAATACGCTCGGCAAAGACGAAATCCACCACATCATAGAGCAGTGTATGCTGTATTGTTTGGATTTTGACCTTTACGTTCCACCTTTTGAGGCTATGAAGGAGATTACAGTCCAACAGAAAAACTTCTTTAATAACCCTTCGGGTATACCAACCGGCAAACGACTTGGATTTGAGATAATAAACCGAGCCAAACAACCATGACCAAAACCACCAAACTAACTCTCTTTGCATTTCTAGTGGCATTGATTTTTTCCAGTTGCCAACGGCGTTATGCACACCTAACATTAACTCAGGGTGCAAAGTCGGCCAAGGGAAAAACCACCCGATTTAACGGTCACAATGTCGCTCGCCAAAACGTAAAATCTATTTCACCTAAAAAATCGGACGATTCGAAGATCGTGCCGGAGAACCTTGCATTATCAAAACCACAACCTCTTACGTTGGAGCAAGCACCTGCTGCGCATGGTACCCCTCGCACTATCATAAAATCGATAGAAGAACCCAAAACAGATAGCACGACCCCAAGACAACCAAAAGAAATGTATGATGCCAAAGGGCCTGAAACAGCTCTTTTTTTCGGTCTATTGGGTGCTAACGTGGGTTACTTCATGCTTCCACAGTTCACCGAGTTATTTGCCGTAGTATTAATTTCCGTACTCGCTTTGGCCGTTATCTATTTGGCAACCATGATGTTTCGCAACATGGCAGATACCCGAATACGTCCGTATCGAACTAAAAAGAAATCTATTTACATGCGTCGCAGTTTCGACTCAGAGAAAGTTAAAAAAGGGTTTGGTGTTTTCATGCTTGTGGGGTTGGCTGCAGCCCTTATCTCTATACCTCTTTTCGCTGTAGACTTCTGGGGCTTGGCAATATTCTTATCGCTTTTAGGCTTTGTCTGTATTTGCGCCGGTGTGATTCTTGGTCTGACCTACCTCATTTTATCCGTTTGATAAGACATCCGTCCCCTTTGAGGTAACCTGGTAGTAAAACGCATGCATGTTGTCGGAATCGTATCCCAGATGCCTTTTAAAACTACCATCCTCTAGTTTCTCATACGGACTAACTAATTCATCATGAATTAAGGTTTTAAGCACATCGCCAACAATGTTTGCGTCGTTGCTTTCTGCGCATTCCTCCACAATCACTGAGAAGGGCTCAGGGAATAATAGTAACTCAAGTACAGCAGTCTCTAATTTATCCATGATCATATCGTCTTCCTTTCCATTCAAATGAACCTTTCAAACTACGTAATGCTAAGTATATGGTAATCATAGGGTGCAGTAATTCGATGTACCATAATTGGCTCAGCAAATGTCCTCGTTTGAAGAATTTTAAAATCCGCCCGAAGAAAAGTAAATCAACCAGATACTTAAACAAGAATGTGATTACTGCCGGAATAAATGCTTGGTATGGATTGAACACCGTATAAACAACAAACAGCGTATAAAAGAGATAACACAGAACCAAGAGAAACGGAACATTCATCTCTCTTGACGTGATGTTCATTTGCGTCTTGCGTGCCCAACGCATGCGTTGAACAACCAGATCCGACCATGACTCCGGATGGTTCGTTTGAACCAATGCGTCTTTGGACTTTTGGAAAGCTACCTTCCCTCCTTTAGCGGCAATACTTTTCATCAAAAAAACATCGTCTCCGCTGGCTATATGTAAATTTCCACTGTATCCACCTACCTTTTCAAATGCCTTCTTACAGAACATCATGTTAGCTCCGTTGGCTAAAACAGGTTGACCACGACGAATACGCGATCCTCCCAATGCTATTAATGCAGCTAAGTCAAGTTGTAGCAGTGATGAAAACCAAGAGCTCCCCTTTTTATACATCACTGGACCACTTACAAAATCCCAATCGCCGGCTGGCTGCATGGCCGTAATCCATTTGGGGACTACTTCACAGTCGGCATCGGTAACTAAAATAAAATCGTATGAACTGGCCTTTATACCATGCTCCAAAGCGTTTTTCTTACCGGACAATCGACCGGTAAGCTGAAGTACTCGTAGATTCATTGCGCTTTTCTTCGCAAAATCTTCACAGAGCGCATGAGAACCATCCTCAGAGTGGTCATCCACCAATATCACCTCAAATCGTTCTCGCGGATACTCCAAACGTTCCAGAGAGCGAAATAATGTAGCGAGATTCTTCTCCTCGTTTCGCAGCGCAATCACAATAGAAACATCTACATCCCGATTCCCGGTCATTTCGAGTTGAGCCCAGTCTTGCCGCAGCCTGAGTACAATCCAGACATACAGCAGAGTGACCACAATGAGACCAAAAATCCACAATCCACTCATATTTTATTGGCGTTAAACCGAAGGAATACAAATAGCCCAACCAATCCGGGTATTATTAAGTTCACTACCCAGATTAAAAAAGATGCAGTAATCAAATCAACGGGTAATAAATGTGGCTCGAAAAGCATCCCAAGCACAAAGCTTCGCACACCGATTTCACTGAGGGTAATCGTAGGTATAATGGTTTGAATGTAGTAATTTACCGGTATGAGTGCTGCAAACTCAAGTTTAAACACGTGCTCCCAGTCCGAAACTAAATAGATGACGACAACAAGCTGAAAACAGAATACCAAATACCGCATCAGAGAAACCAGATATGCATTTAACAAGGTCTTTTTAGAGACAGATTCAAGAGACTCAACAAATCGATTATATCTGTTAAACCACTTAATGCGTGTGAACAACAACGTTGTGATTCTCGGTAATTGAAAGTAAGCGAAATAACCAATGACTACCGTTCCGCACGCCACCAAATAAGCAATCATCCGTTGTTCCGGAGCTAAATAATCACTTACATAAAACATAAGGCATGCACCTCCAATGGTAATAGTTATGGCCAGTTGAGACAGACTACTTACGATGGATGTCGACGCTGCGTATTGTCTCATTTTCCTGGAGACAACCAACATCCGCCCTCCAAATTCTCCAACACCATTGGGTGTAAACAGTCCTACGCTTACCCCCATCAAAACACCTCGTAGTGCATCTTTAAACTTCACTTGCACATGTTGTCTGAGAAGTTGTTGCCACTTATACGTTTCCAGCATCCAGTTTATAGGCATCAAAACAAGTACTAAAATCAACCAAAATGGCTTTTCGACTACACTGGAGGTGTAGGTGTCCATGAGTTGTGATAAGTTGCGTTGGAAAGCAATCTCATAAACTAAATATCCAACAGCTAGTGTAGCTACCAGAAACTTAAAGAGTCTCCATTGTTGCTTTCTGGATATTTGATTCATGATTATTCTGCCTACTTTTGACTCATGTCCAATCGCGTTATTGACAACGATTTTGATCGTATCATTTTAGGCATTGACCCAGGCACAAATATAATGGGCTATGGTGTGCTGGGATGTCGTAAAAAAGAAATAACGCTGGTGAGCATGGGCATTATCACGTTGGGGAAAATTGACTCACATGCGTTAAAGCTGAAGAAGATATTTGAACGCACACTTGGATTGATTGACAGTTACCATCCGGATGAAATGGCGCTCGAAGCACCTTTCTATGGTAAGAATGTTCAATCCATGCTAAAACTGGGCAGGGCACAAGGCGTTGCAATGGCAGCGGGGTTGTATCGTGAGTTACCGATTTTCGAATATGCCCCAAAACGAATCAAACAAAGCATCACGGGTAGCGGAAGTGCCAGCAAAGAACAAGTGGCCGGTATATTAAAATCGATATTAAAGTTTGATGAAATTCCGAAGAATCTAGATGCTACAGATGGGATGGCGGCCGCTGTGTGTCATTTCTTCCAAAGTGGTCTTCCAACATCTTCGAAGACATCATCGTCCAAGTCCTCCAAAAAACATGGAAGCTGGGAGTCTTTCATCTCGAATAATCCTGACAGGATTAAATAGGGTATTTAGTCTTTTGGTAGATGCTCTCGAATAGATTGAGCAATTGCCTTCATCTCTTCTTCAGAATACTGTTGTTTAGGTTGTGAGAAGTCGATATCACTTACCTCATTGATTGGCACCAAATGTATATGTGCGTGAGGAACTTCCAATCCAATGACGGCCGTACCAATTCGCTTACATGGAATAGCTTTCTCAACCGCTTTAGATACAATCTTGGCAAACAAATGCAATCCTGCGTATGTTTCGTCATCGAGGTTGAACATATTGTCTACCTCCTGTTTTGGTATCACGAGTGTATGTCCTTTACGCAAAGGAAACACATCTAAAAAAGCGAGATAATTTTCAGTTTCCGCGATTTTATAGCACGGGATTTCTCCGTTAACGATTTTAGTAAAGATGCTCGCCATTACGCGGTGATTTCAAGGATTTCAAATGGAATAACGCCGGCAGGTACATGAACCTCTGCGGTCTCCCCAACCTTCTTCCCCATGAGGCCTTTACCAATTGGCGATTTAATTGAGATTTTACCAAGTTTAAGGTTGGCTTCCTTCTCCGCCACAATGGTGTAAGTAACTTCCTTATTCGTCTTTTTATTTAAAGCTCTAACCGTACTTAAAATCCCAACCTTTGATAGATCGAGTTTTGAAGTATCCAAAACTCTCGTATTCGCCAAAGTCTCTTCCAACTTTGATATCTTCAACTCAAGAAGTGATTGAGCTTCCTTAGCCGCATCGTACTCCGCATTCTCGGAAAGATCACCTTTGTCTCTTGCATCGGCGATTTGTCCTGAAATCTTTGGGCGTTCCACCATCTTCAGGTGATCAATCTCTTTTTTAAGATTGTCGTACCCTTCTTGGGACATGTAATTTACGTTGCTCATCGCTGTATCGTTGAAGTGTTGTAAAAAGAACATTGCATCAGTAGGTACTGATGCAATGCACTGCAAAGATATTTAATCTTTATAAACTCTTTATTTCGACTAGTCTACAAGTACGCGAATTCCGATACTGTGACTACCCCCAAATGGGTTTGAATCACGGTAAGAATAGTCTACCGCAAATACGTTATCATTTAGTTTGCTCATTGGCAACTCTACGGAGAAACCGGCTACAAGACCTGTCATGGCCGTTGTTCTGTCGTCTGCGTTGAAAATACCTTGCTCGTAAGCATAAGCAGCTCTTAACATGAACAATTCTTTGTACCCGTACTCCAGACCTGCCGTTAATTGATTACGTGTGTACGCATTTGACGTAAAGTTCATGGCAGGCGTTAAACGATGCCAGTAGGTTTCCTTTGTGTTGTCTAAACGCAAGTCGTACGATGCACCAATATTAATAAGGGTTGGAAGACCGAAACCAGCTGTTCTGAATAAGAACGACTGCTGTACATCATTCGCCGGGTTGGTTGCTTTGTAAGTAACCCCATCACCTGAATACGCGGCATCTGGTCCAACATTCTTCATGCTGATACCAAACTTGATGTCGTCCTTCTTCAACTTATCAGATTTGTCAGACGTTTCGGTATACTGAATTCCTGCATCTAAAGCGATTCCTTGCACGCTAGCGTTTGGAATAGCCTCAGAGTGCACACGTACCAAAACTCCCCCTGAAATAGTTCGGGTAAACTTCTTGGCGTATGCAATTGCAATGTTTGTATTTCTCGGGCTGATGGTACCTAAACCACCGCCAGGTTGTTCAACTGTAGTTACCTCGATGTCTCCCATGTCCATTGTCATTACGGTCATAGATAAAACACCTTCGCCACCTAGAGATTGAGCAAAACCAAACGCATTGATTTGAACATCTGTTCCAACCAACCAGTTCGTGTTTGAAAAGGCTAATTCTGTTTTCTTAGAATGCGCCAAACCACCCACGTTAAAGAAGGTTGATTCGATACCTCTTACGTTACTCGTTGCAGCCCAACCAAAACCACTGGTTTGAGCCCAAGGGTTTATAAGAAGTTGAGTTGCTCCTGCCTGACCAATACGATCAGGGTTTCCTGCTAAAGCGGCACCGGAAATCAAAAGGGCCGCAGCTACTGTATATACTCTTTTTAACATTTCTCTCTTTCCTTTTAAGTTTCCGTTCTAGAATGAATCCAAATCAAGTTCACGCATAATACCCATCCACTTAACGACCTTCTCGCCAAGCTCTCCTCCATCTACATGGATTAAGTAGGTTCCACTTGCGATTGGCACTCGTGCGTTGTTCTTCATATCCCAGATAATCTCGGTAGACTCATCGTCCTTGAAGATTCTACGTACCAAACTTCCGTCTACTGTATAGATAGATACCTTACACGTTTGAGGTAGGTTGGTAATCTTCACTCGGTTTTCAACCGGGTTGTTCTCATACTCTGAATACGCGAAGTATGGGTTTGGTACAACTTTAATCAAGTCAAGCGCACTCTTACCAAATTCGATATCGCGTTCAGCGTAAACTGCGTTTGTATTGAATGAGTAACGTGGATTGTGACGGTTCTCATTCTGAGGTGTTACAAAATACTTGTAAGGCTTTTTCACACGAAGTTTGAAGGTAACCTCAGTTGGAGGAACCGGCATTTCGCCTATCTCTTCCATTTCATATCCCGGAGCTAAGTATGTTGGGATTGCCCACATCGCGTGGTACAATACCTGCTGGTTCAACTCAGTGAAGTAAGTATTACCAGACAACGAACCAACTCGGTTCAAGTATTCCTGACCACCGTCGTATGCAGGTCCTTCTGGATACAACGCTCTCAAGTAACTACTGTCCGTGTCCATGATGTAAACGTAGTGACGACCACCAAATCCTGCGTAACCAGATGAGTAGCTTCCACCTTGATCCGTTGGATTCCATTTCAAGTCACGACCATTGTTCAATCCTTGGTAAGAATCCTCACCAAGAACAATGTTCAACCGCTCTCCTGTTTCAACGTTAATCGCATATCCAGGGAACCAGCTTCTACCTTGTTCATTTGGATTCTCAGAACCATCGATATTGATCGAGTTGAGTTTTCTGATTTCAAACTTCTCGGCACCACCTTCGTTCAAACCAGACTCTTCTCCCATCTCAAGTACTAGACATTGTGACCATTTACTCTTGTCTGGAGTAATTACAATATCAACACTTGCAAGGTTGTCTAAGTTAAACCAGTGTGCTGGTGGCTGTGTTCCTTGGTAAGCAACTCCTTGAACCAATGTATAATTACGTTCCGGCTGTGGAGAAGCATTAGAAGGAATATTTTTAGATGCAAGACGGTATGGCGCAATTCGACCATCCCAGATCTTCTCGTAAACCTCAAATTGGTCAAGTGCTTGACCGTTTTCGTTTCGGTAATCGTGAAGTGAGTAATCCGGAGTAGCTTGTGTTGATCCCTCTCTACCGGAACGAATCCAGTTAAACCACGCACCGTTATCAATATCCGGAATAGCAGTTAGCCACTGCTTACTATTGTCTTCCCATTCAACATCCCAGCTGATTAACCCATTGCTTTGGTCAACGTCAGTGTTACCAGGTCCAACAACTTGAGATAAGGTTACAGATAGTCCCCAATCCTTCAACTCGTCTTGAGTACTTTGAGCGGTGATAAGCTGCTCATTCTCGTAGTCGATTGTGTAATCAGAGAAAACTGTATCTCCGGATGTTTTATTGATCAACATCCAGCTGGTTGCTTCCGCAACAAGACCTTCTAATTTACCAAGTGGTGTAGTTTGTGATGCGTCTTCTAAAAGAACAAGTTCAAACTCACCTTGAGGAACCTTAAGCGGATCAATTACTTTGATATTAACCGGTCCTTGACCAATCTTGTATTCCGGGTAGTCTACTTTACCATTTTGTAAAATTGCATCGATAGACGCTTGAGTAAGTTCTAGCTCAATACCACCGTTACCGGTACCTTCCAAACGAACCAGTTGTGGGCCATCACCATAACCACCGTTTAACTTAAGACCTCCATCTAGAGGCTCAGATTTGTGCGGAATTACACTAAACTGCTCGATACGACGACCAGCTAAGTACTCAACCTCACGGTGACCAGGCAAGGCAGCATACGATACTACCATATAGTAGTATGGTTTGTGATTCACCAATGTTTTGTTCGATCCGGTTGCAAATGCATCTTCCGTAATTGATAGTGAGTGAATCAATCCGGTGTTAGGACCGTCAATCATAAGCTTTGGAAGTGGCTGACCTAAAGACTCATCGAATGGCTGGTTAACCAATCGCGTGATACTGTCTTCAACATCACAGCTAAAGATTTCACGAGCTTTATCAATGTCTTCCAAATCACCAGTACCAACAGAAGCATTCTTCAATTGATAAACTCGGTAACCTTGGAAACGGTAAGTAACTTGTTGTCCTTCACTGATGGTAACTTCTTCGTAGTCTTCAATTCGCTTCGTATCGTTAAACATCAAAACAATCTCGTTGCTTAACTCACGAGCTTCCACGAGTGGTGCATCCGGACCATCCAAGATGTCGAAACAGTTATCGAACAATTCTTGTGCTTTTCTAGAGCTTGCTTTCAGTAGGTCTATCGAACCTGTCGCTCCACCTGAACTTGCTTTCGCCCATACAACACCTACAGTAATCTTGTTTACCGCACCTTGTTTCAAGGTGAAAGGTCCAGAAGTTTGGAGGAAACGACGGTCAGCAGGTGTGTTACCAGCAGTTTGTTCCGTCCATTCAGTTTCGTTATTTGGGTCTGTGTTACCCGGGAAGATGTAGTCGGTACAGTTACTTCCAGTACGACCGTTTGCTTCATCACGTGTTAAACAGTCACCGTTTTTCCAAAGACCTCTTAAATAGTTGTAGTAGTGAATTGGGGTTTGTGGGTTACCAAAGTTGGTAAAGTCGTTGTCGTAGTATACGAACTTAGACATGCCCAATTCGAATAGTGTATCTACACCATCGATGGTTGTATCCACCTTAGGTCCTTCGAAGAAATCCACACCAATAGATGGTGGATTCAATCCGTAACCTAAGATACCCTCATCGTTATCGTCTCCGTTGTAACAGAAACCTAAACTTAATCCAACGTCACAACCTACGTAGTCATCGGAGTAGTTACCCAAATCTGGGTCAACCCACTGACCAAAGTATGTGTTTGCTAGATTAGAACCACGGTTTATAATACGCGTAGTGTAGAACGTCATGTTATTGATTTCGTCGTTCGTTGCATAGGCAAATGCTGTTGTTTGCAACTCAAGACCTTGAGCTTGTCCTTGTGTCTCAGAGTGGATGTTACCACGGTCGTTGTAAACGAACCAAAGCATTTGGTCTGGCTGATCCGAAGGCGTATTCTTTTCGCGGTCAACAGGTACCCCTCTACACTCTGTTTGAAGTACTGGGTAGTCTCCGTTAAACGGCTCATAAATACCATTACTGTCTTGATCAAAGAAAGGTGCAAGCAAGTCAGGCTCATTTGGACCTCTACCGTTACCCGGCCAGTTACGGATTCCATCGCTCACCGACGTAAGCGTTCCGTTCTCCCAAGC